>ERZ842401.950-NODE-950-length-42962-cov-23.058172_pt1 | contig 42962 bp, 33 predicted proteins | sample MGYA00521270_ERZ842401 | MGnify/ENA primary metagenome ERZ842401 (study PRJEB31892, sample SAMEA3878208) | bioreactor metagenome | biome: Moose rumen | place: Sweden | collected 2011-10 | study: EMG produced TPA metagenomics assembly of the PRJEB12797 data set... | reverse complement strand
GAAGGATGTGTTGGGCTGTCCGATAACATCGGTTACATAGTTACCGCACAGATCGAAAAATTTGCCAATTTTGTTGAGTATGGTTTTAGAACTGAACACCGAAAAAGTGGAACAACATATGTTTATGCTATAGCAGGTCCAAATAACAATGGTCAGATTGTCCTGGGCGGAAGTTTTGCTGCAGCAAAGTGCATTTCAAATGGAAAAAACATCATGTTAACCACTTAATTCCTGCAAAGATCCTTGAACTTTCAGGAATTTTGGATTACCTTGAGGGCCCATGTATCTTGATGACGATTGAAGATCATGCCCAAACTCGATCTTTTAAGAAATGCAGACTTCTTAAAGATCCATTTTTTTTAAACTTGAATTTCTGAATAATTTGAGGTTCGTGCTGATGTAGAAATGGAGATTGAGAATGTAATAATAACTTTTGTACTAGGTATAATGATGAAATAGATCAGGTCAGAAAATTTGCTGATGAACTGGAAAGAATGCTTAAATCTGACCGTAAGAAGGGGCTTTTTATGATAAAGTTTGAATTTATTCCTAATGCTTCAATTGGTTCTTTTGTATTTGGGATGCGGCGGGAAGAAGTTTGGAAGATCATGAAAACTGAGTTTGGCAGTGAGCGTGACCCTATTGCTTCTGATGGTGATAGTGATAGTTTTTTGTATCCCAATCTTGATTTTGAATATTTCAATAATAAACTGATTTCGGTTGCTGTTGTGGATGATATTAACAAGCGCTACTGCGAGGTATACCTTAGAAAAGAAAAAATTTGGCCAAGAACCGAGAGAAAGATCATGTCAATGTTTGGCCGGGATTCATTTACTGATATTTGTTCGACTTACTACCATACAGAACTCTCCATGGTTTTTTCCTGGGATGACAATCCCAAATCTTTGCTGCTGGCTCAAAAGGGTTACTGCACGGAGTATGTTGAAAGCTTCCAGTTTTATGAGCTACTTCATGTCCTGAAGAAAGGCTGTGATCGTCAGGAGGTCCGAAAGATCCTTCAGAAACCATATCATGTGTCAGCAGATGGTAGAACTGACTGCTACCATTATGGTTTTCTGTCTCCCAAGGATGTGACTGTGCTTTTCGATGATGATGACAGGCTGCTGAACGTTAATTTGAAATTTTATGACGGAACTGATATTGATATTGGCCTGAAGCATTAGTCCTTGGTGTCTGTTTTGCCTGTCTGCTGCTAGTGACTGCTTTTTTTTAAGTGCTGTAAACAGCAGTTATGATGCTCCTGTTACCTTCTTATTATTTGGCATGTTCCCATTATTTTGTTTACGACACTGCTTATGATCCTCAGTCTAAATCTGCTAGCAGTGTGTTCTTAGTTTTTTTGTATCAAGGTTGAAATGCCATTGCTGATCATGCAGTGATTTGACAGATCGCGTCTTTTGGTTGCTTATGCTCTCGCAATGGTCCTTTAGATACATGTTACTTGTTCTCTGGACAGGAACTTTTCAAATGTTTTACTTTTCTGAAGATGATGATCTCGCCTCAGGTGCTGGGAGTTTCTATCCTCTTGCTCCAGCTCTCTTGTCAATAGTGCTGGCAAAGATCACCCTGTCACGCCGGCTGTCTTTGATACAGTTTGGCACGAAAACCACCTGAAACTTAGGTCGTTCATGCTGGAACTGCCTTCCCGGGAACTGTCACCGGATGACGTGTGCTGTCTGCTGGGGATCTGCCGGTATGAAGGGATCCTTGTCCTGGTGCGCCATTACTGCCGGCGTCTGCTGGGTATTCCCTGTAAGAACCAGGACGGTGAGGCCGGGCATAGATCTGATGGCAGTCATTGCGACGCTTCTGTTGATCCCGGTGAAAGTTCTGGCGCTGCCGATGCCGGCACTGCGGATCACTGCGTTGGAGCTGGGACTGTTTACGGCAGTTCAGGTGCTGCCGGCCCCGATCCGCTGAAAGGTACTACCGCAGATCCGGAACTGCTGGATCTTGTGTGCCGGACATCTTTCCAGACCACCCGGGGCGGTATTTCCCTGGTTCTGCCGGACGGCTGTGACCGGGCTGATGCTGAGAGTGCGTCCGCTTTTCTGCTGGGGTTGCTAGATCTGGGCGGTGCGGTGGTCACGGTGGACGCTCCCCGGACAATCAGGGGTCTGGCCCAGGCGATCTGCTCTGCCGGAGCCGATTATTTCATGCTCCTAAGGGACAATCTCGGGGTGCTGCTGTCCGGTGTGGAGGAGGCTTTTGCTGCCGATCCCGCCAGCCTGGCACGCCGTCTTACCAAGACCGGGGAGAGGGTTTACGGATCACCTCTGGGATCCTTTGCTGATGTTGTCTCCACCGGCGGGGATAGGGGGAGCATCAGTGTCATGTCCCTTCCCTCCGCAGTGCTGTCTTCCAGGAAGATCCCCCGGGGATGGAATGCGGATCTGGCCTCCCAGTTCAGTGTAGAGGCCGGTAGCGGCGCCTCTCCTGACGGGAAAGCCTGGAGGCGCCTCTATGTTTCCTCCCTGTCCCCGGATCATGGCGATCTTGCCCGGTACGGTCACCGGGTCGTGAACTGGGACCGGGCCGGCGTTGGGGACGGGCGGTGGTTCCTGGACGTGGACTTTGGCCGGGATCAGATCCTTTCCCGGAACCAAAACTACCGGCGGAACATGGATATGCTTGGGGATCTGGCGCTGCGGGTGGCCCGGGATTTCCAGCCCCGGCTCCGGCGGCCTTCCTCCAGTGAGACCCCTCTCCGGCAGCAGTTGCTGAAAGCTTCTATATGTCCCTGGATCGGTATGTCCCCGGGATCGCACGGCTTCTGGTGGAAGATCGGGTGTGACCGCCGGGACGGGATGGTGTGTTCCGGCCAAGCGGCTGCCTGTTGCCCTGGCATCTCACTGCCGGATCGCTGAGGGCGCGCGGGCAATCCACTGAAGGGTTTCCGGCTGGCTGTACCTGCCTGATTGTCCTGGGGTCCGGCATGTGGCTGCGGGGCCGTTTTGCTATTTGTGGCGTCAGTTGCAAATTTCAAATACAGCCGTTAAGTCGGTGTTTTGCCGTGTGCTAGAATCTGAACCTGCGGGGTCATGTGCTTTGCTGTTTCTTTTCCGGTGTCTTCCTGAACTGCCAGGGTGCCGGCCGGCGGATGCTTTCCGGGCGGCTCTGGTCTGTCCGGACTGTTTTCCGTGACTTCCCGCCGGGACGCCCAGGGCGGTGATATCCGGTGTGTTTCTTGTGTTTATTAAGGCGGTTGTTTTATGGCTGAGTCAAAAAGTGCTGATAAGCCCCTGAGTGTGGATAAGAGCGCATTTATAGAGACCCTGGAGAAATGCGGGGTCTCCCATGTCATGATGCTCAGGCCCCATGGCTTCGGCAAGTCCCATCTCATGGACATGATTTTCAGTTATTACGACAAGTCCAGTGCCTCCGCCTTCAATGAAAAGTATGCCGGAACCTTCATCAGGATGCATCCGACACCCCTGAAGAACTCCTTCAGGGTCATGCGCTTTGTGTTTACCGATCTCTCCGGACTGCCGGAGGACCGGTTTGACGATGCCTTCCGCACGGTCATATCCTCTGAGATCCTTGATTTTCTCCGGCGCAACCCCGATATCGACTCTGCGGTTACCGAGGACGATGTGCGGTCCGATCCGGTTTTTGCCTTTGTTAATCTCTGCCTCAACTTCTCCCAGCAGTGCCCAGGGGAAAAAATTTACCTGCTCATTGAGGACTATGACAACTTTGCCTACGACGTGCTTTTCGACAACCGCATGGATCTGGTGGACAATCCGCTGGTGACGGATTTCTACGACAGCATCAAGTCAGTGCTCAATGTTTCGGTGGGACGCACCTTTGTCACCGGCGTGTTTCCCATTTCATTTGGCACCCTCTTTGGGGAGAACGGCACCAACGTGGTGCGCAACCTGGCCCCCTTCCGTGCCTTTGCGGGGATCACCGGCTTCACCCGGGATGAACTTTCCGATCTGCTTCTCAAGAGCACTTCCAGGAGCAAGGGCAAGAAGAGTGTGGACGACATGATCCTGGAACTCAATTCCAAGGCCGGAGGCTATGTTTTCTCCCCCTATGGAACTGACGGGCTTTACAATCCCAGGGATGTTGAGCACTACCTGAAGGGCGGCAAGGGTGATGATGACAAGATGCAGAAGAGGCTCAACACCATCCTGGATCTGGCCCGGGCCGTGGATCACCGGGATGTGATCAGCCGTATTGTGGGTGGTGAACTGCTGAAACTCACCAATGTGACCCCCTTTCTCAAGCTTTCCTTGGTGAGCTCCTACCAGTCCAGCGATGTGCTTTCACTGCTGTTTTATCTGGGTTATCTTTCCATGGCCCCGGACTCCATTAAGAAAACCGGTGCGGTGGCTCTGGTTTGTCCCAATGATCACATCAGGGGCCTTTTCCGGCGCTATTTTGAAGACAAGAAACTGGATGCTGATCCGGAGGATACAGACGGCGGCTTCTGATGCGGCTGACGGACTTTGTTCATACCGTCGGAGCTCAGTGGCAGCGCCGTTATGGCACCGCCGTGGGCAAGATAGCGTTATCCGGCGGTTTCACCTGTTCCAACCGGGACGGAACTCTGGGACGGGGCGGATGCACTTTCTGCTCCGTCTCTTCATTTTCAGATCTCCCTGAGGGCGATATTGCCAGCCAGATTGCCGCTGGATCCGGGAACGCTCCGGATCCTGGAGCCGGATCTGGCAGGTTCCGCAGGTTTTTTGCCTATTTCCAAGCCTACACCAGCACCTATGGGGAGATCGGCAGACTCCGGGAACTGTACCGCCAGGCGTCCTCTTCGGCTCAGATTGTCGGCCTCAGTGTGGGCACCAGACCGGACTGCCTGGGGAGTGCCTGTGTGGATCTTCTCCGGAGTCTCAGGGCGGAGGGCCTGGACATTCTGGTGGAACTGGGACTGCAGACCTCCTGTGACAAGACGCTGACGGCTGTCAACCGGGGACACGGAGCAGATGCGTTTCTCCGGGCGGCGGAGATGGTCAAAAGGGCAGATCTGGAACTGTGCACCCATCTTATTGTGGGTCTTCCCGGAGAGGAGCTTGAGGTGAATGTCCGCAGTCTGCGGACGGCGCTGGAGGCCGGTTCCGATGCTCTGAAGATGCATCCACTGCTGATAGCCCGGGGAGCGGTGATGGCTGCGCAGTACCGGCGGGGTGAGATAGCCCTGCTCTCCCTTGAGGAGTATGTGCGCCGGGCTGGTGAACTGATAGCCCTGACTCCCTCCAGGGTGGTGTATCACCGGATCTCATCCTCCGCCAGGGGTGACCAGTTGCTTGCCCCGGACTACTGCCGCGGCCGCTTTACGGTGATTGACGCTGTGACTTCCTATCTGTCCCGGTACGGGGTGCAGGGCAGTGCCGCAGGGGATCCGTATCTTCCTGGTGAGCCCGGGGCGGAATGTTCCGTGCCGGATCGGTCTTCCGGGGCGGCGGAGGCTTGATCATGCCCGGGGATCTGGCAGGAGGATTGGGTGGCTGAAGTTTGTATCCGCATGGATGTCGGCTCCCACAAGGATCTGTGCGAGGATGCGGTTCTGGTGGGGCGGAAGATCTATGACGCCGGCTTTTACAACCTGGATGTGGATCTGCCCTGCGTGTTTGCCGTGGCTGACGGCGTGGGTGGCAATCCCGGCGCCAGGGATGCCTCCCGCTTTGTGCTCCGCCGTCTGGCGGAGGTGTGCCGGCCGGGGCTTTCACCCGAGGATCTGGTCTCCCTCATGCTGACGGTGGATTCCGAACTCATCGATCATGCTTCTTTCATTGAGGGGAAGGAGAGCATGGCCACCACCGTGACCCTGGTGATTGTGGAGGAGGATCGGGCGGTGAGCGCCCAGGTGGGCAACACCCGGCTGCTGGAGATCCGGGACGGCAAATTCCGTCAGATCACCCACGATCAGACGGCCCGCCAGATCCTGCTGGATGCGGGCAATTATGCCGGTGCCCGGGACTACGGCGATGCTGAGCTGCTGGGCTTCATGGGTGGCGGCTCGGTAGAGGGCATCGCCTATCTCAAGGTCGCTGAACTCTGGAAGGGCTCGGATCGGCCGGATCAGCTGCTGCTTTCCTCTGACGGGATCCATGATCATGTGGATCCCTCCCGCTTCGGAACCATCTATGCGGCCAGCAGTGCCTTTCCCCGGCGGATGTTCAATTTTATCTTCAACGAGGCGGTGAAAAACCTCTCCAGTGATGACAAGTCCCTGGTGCTGATCCGCTTCTGAGGCAGATCCTGCCGGGATCCAGATCTTTTCATCCAGGCGGCCATGATCTTTTTCCAGGCCCCTGATCTTGCGTGTTTTTTCAGTGGCTGTGCCGGAGCATGGGGGGCGGAAATGGAGCAGGAGACGCAGAAGATCATCAACATGAAGGACGCCAGGTATGCCATCAGGCAGACCATGGCCCTGATCCTTGCCGGGGGGCGGGGCTCCCGTCTCCGGCAACTTACCGATCGGCGGGCCAAACCCGCAGTTTATTTCGGCGGCAAGTTCCGCATCATCGACTTTGCACTGTCCAACTGTCTGAACTCCGGTGTCCGGCGCATTGGTGTGGTCACCCAGTACAAATCCCACTCTCTGCTCCGGCACATCCAGGAAGGCTGGTCCTTCCTCCAGAACCAGCGGAATGAGTTTATTGATCTGATGCCAGCCCAGCAGCGCATTGACGATGTGCACTGGTACCAGGGCACGGCGGATGCGGTGTACCAGAACCTGGACATCATCCGGGAGTATGGCAGCAAGTACATCCTCATCCTCTCGGGGGATCACATCTACAAGATGGACTATGCCATCATGCTCATTGATCACATCAAGAGCGGGTGCCCTCTTTCCATCGCCTGTGTCGAGGTTCCCCGGTCGGAGGCCTCGGTCTATGGCTGCCTGGAGGTGGATGAGAACAGCCGGATTGTCTCCTTCCGGGAGAAGCCTGCTGATCCCCCGGGGATCCCGGGCCGTCCGGACACCACCATGGTCTCCATGGGTATTTACCTGTTCAATGCCGATTTTCTCTATCAGCAACTGAAGGAGGATCAGGAGGATGACGAATCCTCCAGGGATTTTGGGAATGACGTGATCCCCAAGATCGTCCGCACCGGTCAGGCCCATGCCCACAATTTTGAGCTGAGCTGCGTGCGCAATCCTGAGAAGACCAAGGGAAGCTATTGGAGGGATGTGGGAAGCATAGATTCCTTCTGGGCGGCCAACCTGGATCTGGCTGCAGTGATCCCGGAACTGGATATCTATGACCGGATGTGGCCCATCTGGACCAATCAGTTACAGCTGCCCCCTGCCAAGTTTGTGCAGGATTATGAAGGAAAGCACGGGATCAATGTGAATTCGGTGGTGTCGGCTGGGTGCATCATCTCCGGCTCAGAGATTTACAACTCAGTGCTGTTCAACTCCGTGCGGATCCATTCCAAGAACCACCTGGAGAGTGTGGTGATCTTCCCCAATGCGGTGCTGTACCGGGGCTGCCGTGTCCGCAACGCCATTATTGAGAAGAGCTGTGCCATTCCCCCGGGCTATGAGATTGGTTACGATCGGGAGCGGGATGAGGAGTATTTCTATGTGTCAGAGGGGGGCGTCACGGTGGTCACCCGTAAGATGTTGGCAAAGCTGAAGGCTGAGAAGCCGGAGCTGTTCCAGCATATTCCTCCCCGGGCACCCAACCGTCCTCTCTATTGAGGTTTGCCCGCAAAGACAGTCCGCTGTGAGAGCTGATCTGACCTGTAGGCCCTCTGCTGAAGTCCAGCAGAGGGCAGATCGCTGGACTGGCACCAGCCTGGTCTTACTGCGTATCCGGGGGGCATCAGTGAGGGTTCAGCCTGGCGTTGCTCAGCATCCCCCTTCGATGGTCTGGATCGCGACATCTTCCCCACCGTAGAGCCAGGTGTGGACCATGCAGGCATCCGCATCCCTGCTGAAACTTTCGCCCACAAAGGAGCAACAGCTGGTGGTGTCATCCTGGAACATGATACACAAATTGCCTGCCGGGCCGCAGTTCTGGACCTTCAGCGAAGCGTCGGTGTCCAGGATGTTCGTGAGGGACTGCTGGGCTGAATTGCTGTTGAGGCTGCCGTTTTTCAGCAGGATGTAACCGTCTGGCAGGTTGGATGCTCCTGCATCGCTGCAGGCATAGGCCTGCCTTCCGGAGCAGCTGCCGCTGACGCAGATCATGGCGCATCCCGCCTTTTCAAGACCATGGATCACCGCCTTGGAGTATGCCAGCTTGAGGGAGGACTCCAGCGCTCCGCTGATCCCCCTGAGGGTGGCGATTTTGGCATCCCCTGAGAGAGACATGAACTTTGGTGCGGCGGTGACTGCCAGGATCCCTAGGATCACAATGACCACAATCAGCTCCACCAGTGTGAAGCCGGATGCTGCCTTTTTCATGGTTTCCTCCTTGTGTGGTTGGTCTGACTTGGTTGGACGGTCCGGAAGCCTGCGGACCGGCTGCTTGGGATTGAATGGGCTGTGCCGCTGCAGGGGGCTGATCGTCAGGCTTGTGGTGATGAATCTACTCTCTCTGTTATCGCACGAGACAGTGGGAGGTGTAAGAACTTTTGAGTCTGGTTATGAGCACTGTCAATTTTTTCCGAAAACGGGACCGGTCGTAGTTCACATCTTTTCCGGCCATACGTTTCCTTTATGTGGTCGTCCTTCTTCGGGAGCAAGTCTAGTGATGGTGTGCCTTTTGCGGCCGCCGGGGGTATAATCTACTGCCCCTTCCAGTTCCGTTCCCTCCGGAGTCCGGAGGTCGACCCGTCATTTTCCGCATCCCCGCCAGGGGTGTTCTGTCTGATCTGAGGTGATCCCATGCTGGACAGTTCCAAATTAGAAGTGGTCCGTTTTTATCCCACCGACGTTGAGTGGGGCTACGATTATGACCGGGAGGCGGCGGTAACCACCGCTCCGGTGCGGCGGCTGCAGCAGAAGACCCAGGTGTATCCACTGGATATCAAGGCTTCGGCACGGTCGCGGCTGACCCATTCTCTGGAGGTGCAGTGCCGGGTTCGCAGCGTGGTGATGGCCCTGTCCGAGAGGCTGGACTTCTATGGCGAGCACCTGTTTGACATTCTGTCCGTCTGTGAGACCGCCGCTCTGATCCATGACGTGGGCAATCCCCCCTTCGGGCATTTTGGTGAGCGGGTGATCTCCTGTTTCATGGAGCGGAATCTGGATCAGATCTACGCCTCTTCCCTGGGTCCGTCCCATGTGCCCTCAGCGCAGTGGACCTCCCTTCTGGCACCGGATCTCAGGCATTTTGACGGCAATGCCCAGAACCTGCGGATCCTGCATTCCATTCAGAAGCTCAATCTGTCAGCCCAGGTGCTGGGATCCTGCATCAAGGTGCCGTATCTGGCGGGGGAAGACGTGCCGGAGGAGGCTGATGATGATGATGAGGAGGAGGAACTGTGGACCGGCACCGGGGGGACAGGGCTGCCCGCCGGCTCCTTCCGGGGCGGGAAGTCGCCTTTTGGCTGTTTCTATTCTGAAAGCATGCTGTTCCAGTTTATCCGGGAGGCCCTGGAGATGGAGGAGGGTGAGCGGTTTGAGTTGTCCCATATTCTGGAATATGCCGACAACATCAGCTATGCCCTGGCGGACATTGAGGACTCCTGGGAGCGGGGTCTGGTCTCATTGGTTGATCTGCAGCGGGATCTGATCCCCTACTGCGGTGAGGCGGCGGAGTCCCTTGCCAGGGAACTCATATCCCAGTGCCGGGAGGAGGGCTGCAGTTTCACTGAACTGGTGCGTACCAGGTGTCTTCCCCGGGCCATTGACTCCTTTGCCGCCTTCTTTGCCTCCTATTTTGATGCTGAGAGCAGCGAGGCTGGCTACGATCAGGAGGATTATCTGAGCTTTGTCTCCCGGGATCAGGAAAACCGCCTGCTGCAGGCCATGGCCGTCTATGCCCGGGAGAAGATCTTCCGGAAGCGGGAGATTGAATCCCTGGAGCTGACAGGACATTCAGCTCTTCACGGGCTGCTGAAGATTTACGGGCGCCTGCTGGCGCTACCGCGCCGGGATTTTGAGATCCTGCTGGCCGGCGGCGAGCTGGCTGATCCGGTGCTCAGCCGCCTGGTTCACCGGATCTCCCGGAGGGTCATGGAGACTTATGTGGAAAGTGTTGCCGACTCGGATCTGATCTTTGCGGACAAAGATGAGCGGGAACTGTATTTTAGGATCCGCCTGATCATCGACTACATCACCGGCATGACCGACACCTATATCCAGGCGGAGTTCTCCAATCTCCGGGGCTTCACTTACTGACGGCTGAGAATGGCGGCTGATCCTGCGGGCTGACGGCAGGAAAGGGCTGACGGCAGGATCCGGCAGGCTGACAGACGGCGGGAACAGGCGGCAGACGGCAGGATCCGGGAGACGTAGACCCGGAGAGGCGGGAGCGGGAGATCTTCGGCTTTGAGACCGTCCGGCAATGGGGGAGCGCAGATCGGAGCCGGGGCGGGTTCCGGCTTTGGCTGGCTGAAGACGGGATCAGGCGGGAAGCTGCAGGGCAGGGGTGGGATCAGCGGCCCGGGCCTGAGGAGCCCTCTCAGCAGTATCCGGCTTTGATGCAGGTGGAGTCCGGCGCCAGTTCCCATTCCGGGCGGCCGTTTCTGATCACCGGATCAAGAATGTAGGTTTCACCGTCCAGGGTGTCCTGGCGGACCGCTGTCATGATGATGGAGCCGGATTTGACTTCCACGGAGGCAAAATACCTGGTGGCAAATTTCTCCGGGATCCGGTAGGTCAGGCTGCTGGCCCCTGAACTGCATTTTCCTGAGTCCGGATCCATCCCCTCTTCCTCCATGCAGAGTGCAATGTCCCTTTTCAGGGCTTCTGCCGTCAGGGCGGCCTCGGCGAAGCGGGCGCGGTTCAGTTTCAGTTTGGCGGAGGCGGCGATGGCGGGATCACTGTTCTGACTGCTGTTTTGGTCGCATCCGGTTGCCGGCAACAGGATCAGGGCTCCGGCCAGGATCAGGAGCAAGTGCTGGCGGATGGGTCTGGAGGCGGTCTTTTTTCCGGTGGTGTTCTGGTTCATATCGCAGAGGCTATGGCTGGCGGTGACATTGGGGGAGCCTGGGATCAGCGGCTGTAGGTCAGGTATCTGCCGGCATCGCTGCCGTCAACCGGGTGGTGCAGATAGGCTTTCTTGCCGTCCCTGACGCCGTCGGAGAATTCACTGCTGGACTCACCGTATGACCAGCGTGCTTTTATGGCCTCCAGTTTGGGGTACTCTTTTTTCTTGAATTTTTCCATCAGCTCCTGTTCTTCCTTGGTGATCGTGGTGAAGTCGGTCACCAGTTTGGAAACCCCCTGCACCCAGCCTTCGCTGTAGGTGTCACCCATGGCTGTCTTGGTTCTCCGGGAATAGAAGTAGTACAAGGGATCCTGATCCTTGAGCTCCTTCATGTAATTGCGCCGGGCGGTCTTCAGCTGCCGGACCAGGACTTCCGTGGCGTAAGCGGCCGTTTCGACCCTGCTTCCGGGGCCGAAAAACTCATAGCATTTGCGGTTGTCTAGCCACGAGTAAATGAACATCACCCCAAAGGCCTTCTTTATGAGGCACACAAGTTCATCCTCATAAATCGGAACCCTGCTATTTGCACTGGTGAGGGTTGTCCGGCAGAAGGCTTTTTTGATCTCCGACAGGCCGATGTCATTGAAGGTGATGCCGGAGGATTTCATGAGGTTGATGGCCATGTTGAGGGCCACCGCTGCCTCATGGGGGTTGCTGGATTTGCTCAGCTTCATGAGTTTTTTGATGCGTTCAAAAAGCTTTTCCCGCTGCTCGCTACTCATTTCCTTGGTGCCGTTCTGGGTGTCTTTTGTCATAACTGCTGTTCTCGTGTCACCGCGGTTGTTTCCGGGGAGCGGTGGCGCCGCATGATCCTGAGTTGGTGTGCAGGGGATCTTGGCTGCCGGTGCTGTCCGGGGGCATCACCTGCCTGATCCCGTATCTTCCTGGGGGCTGGGTGTCTCCTCCGCAGCCTGGTCGCGCTGGCGTAGCTAGGTATCCCCCTGAATGATGCGGAAATTTTATCCTATGACCGGTGCAAAATCCATTGTGCGTGGATCCTGCGCCTGAGGGGGAGGCCGGGACTATTCCCATGTGGCACCCCCCCTTTTCTTGATCCTTTCCTCTGCCTCAGGCACGCTCCGGATTTTCCCCGGGTGCGGTGAAGGCTGTTCCGGCCGCTCCGGGACCAGATCTTTTCCCCGGCTCTTTCCTGCCGGGGGCAAGTGTTCTAAACTTGCCCTGAACCGATGTTGTTTTCTGTTGTCTTCCCTGAAGGAGCAGTCATTGAACAAGTGGATTGCCGCCAGCCGCCTGAGAACCCTTCCCCTTTCCTCCTCTGCCGTGATCCTGGGCCTTGCCTGTGCCTTTGCCACGGGGCAGTGTCCCGCAGATCTGCTCCGGGTTGCCGGGGCGGTGCTGACAGTGCTGACGGCTGTCGCCCTGCAGATTTTGAGCAACTATGCCAATGATTACGGGGATCAGATCTCCGGCGTGGATCGGTCCGGCCGGGCCGGCCGGGTGAGCCTGGTGCAGCAGGGTGCCATGACCATGGGGGAACTTAAGGCCGGGATCCTGGTGACCGGGACATTATGCCTGCTGCTGGGCCTTGGGGCGGTCACCCTGTGCTGGTGGGGGGATCTGGCGGGATTTGGCTCCTTCATCCTTCTGGGTGCCCTGGCGGCCGTGGCGGCTGTGACCTACACCCTGGGTCCGTCCTACAGCTACTACGGACTGGGGGATCTGTTTGTCTTCCTCTTTTTCGGCCTGGTGGCGGTGTCCGGCGCCGAGTGCATGCTGTCCCACGGCTTTTCCCTGACAGGCCTCCTGGCAGGCGCTGGCGCGGGCTGCAATGCCATTTTGGTCCTCAATGTGAACAATCTCCGGGATGTGGACAGCGACAGCCGGACGGGCAAGCGCTCCATCCCGGTCAGGCTGGGGATCAGGGGAGGGAAGATCTACCACCTGGCGGTTTTCCTCCTGGGATCTGGCTTTCTGCTGGCTGCCGCTCTGATGGGCTGCCGCCTGGCGGGGTTCTTTCTGGTGCCCCTGTTCATTCCCCTGCTTCGGGCGGTGCGCTATACCGTCTCCCCCGCCCATGAGGGATCCTCCCTGGAGCCGATGATGCGGCAGACCTCAGTGGGCGCCAGCCTGCTGAACTTCGGCCTGGCCTTTCTCCTGGGCGCCGGCTGCATCCTGGGGTGAGTGGCCGCCGGAGCATCTTCCGGCAGCAGGAGCCGCTGGCCGCTGATCCCGTCCGCCGTTTGTCAGGGTTCTTTCCGCCCGGCTTTTTCCTTCCTGCTCTCTTTTGCCGCTGTCTGTTAGCATCCCACCATGCTGCGCTCAGATGCGCTTTCCGCCTGTTCACCCGTGTTTCGGTTTGCCGGTCCGGAATGTGTCCTCAGATGCCTGGGGGATATGTGGCACCGGGCCCCGGATCCGGCCCCCGTCTCCTGTCATGCCGGGATTTCCCGGCGGTTGCCGCAATGTGATGTCACGCTGTTTTAAGGGCGGTTTTTTGTTAGAATAGCATCACGAATTTCTGTTTTTTTCCGCTGCGGCAGAGCGGCGACAGTTCCCTGAGAGGAGTTCTATGCGCGTTTTAAAGTTCGGAGGCACATCGCTGGCTGATGCCGGAAGGTTTTATGGTGTCGCCGACATTGTGATCAGATCTTCCCTGGATGAGCAGGTGGCCGTGGTGCTGTCTGCTCCCGCCCGGGTGACCAACCTGCTGATTGAACTGGTTTCCCAGTCTGCGACCGGAGAGGACGCCGCCGGCGTCTTTGACGAGATCCGGTCAGTTTTCAGTTCGGTCATTAGCGGCCTGAAGGAGAAGATCCCCGGCTTCGGGGACGGCGAGGTCCTGGAGTTCATGGAGGAGCAGTTTGCCCTCATCCGCCGCCTGACAGAGGGTGTGCGCATGCTCCGGCAGTGCCCTGACAATATTCAGGCTGTGATCCTCAGCCGCGGTGAGGCTCTGTCAGTGCGGATCATGACGGCACTGCTCAATGCCCGGGGACAGAAGGTGGAGCAGATTGATGCGGCCTCCTGCCTGGTGGCCGAGGGCTCCTATTTGGAGTCGGCGGTGAACATTGAGGAGTCCGCCCGGCGCATTGCGGATCTGGGGCTTGCCCGGAACAGCATCTGCATCATGGCCGGCTTCTGCGGCGTCAACGCCGCCGGCGAGGTGGTGCTCCTGGGCCGCAACGGATCGGACTATTCCGCCGCCTGCCTGGCCGCCTGCGTCAAGGCCAAGAGCTGTGAGATCTGGACGGATGTGGACGGCGTTTACAGCTGTGATCCCCGGATTGTCTCCGACGCCCAGCTGATCACCCGGGTCAGTTACAAAGAGGCCATGGAACTGTCCTATTTTGGTGCCAAGGTCCTCCATCCCCGGACCATTTCCCCCATTGCCCGTTTCCGCATCCCCTGCCGGATCCGGAACAGTCTCCATCCTGAGCATCCCGGCACTCTGATTGCCGAGACTGGTGACGAGACCATGGCAGTGAAGGGCATTTCGGATCTCACCGGCATTTCCCTGATCAACATCTGCGGTCCCGGCATGAAGGGCATGGTGGGCCTGGCAGGCAGGATCTTCTCCTGTGTTTCCCGGGCCGGAGTTTCCATAGTCCTGATCACCCAGTCATCCTCGGAGTATTCCATCAGTTTCTGCATCCACAGCGCCGATCGGGAGAAATGCCTCCATGCCCTGGAGAGTGAGTTCTCCCTGGAGCTCAAGGACGGTCTTCTGGACAGCATTGAGGTCCGGAACGACATGGCAGTGATCTCCGTGGTGGGTGACGGCATGAAGAAGACCCGGGGCATAGCCGCCAAGTTCTTTAAGGCCATTGCCCAGACCAACATCAATGTTGCCGCCATCGCCCAGGGCTCTTCGGAGCGGTCCATTTCCGCGGTGGTGATCGCCAGCCGGGCGAAGAATGCCGTGAAGGCCTGCCACCAGAGCTTCTTCAACTCCACCCAGTTCATTGATCTGATCCTGGTGGGCACCGGCGGAGTGGGCGGAGCGCTGCTGGAGCAGATTGTCCGGCAGCAGCCGGTGCTGCGCCAGCAGGGTATCGGTCTCCGGGTGGTGGGCATTGCCAACTCTCGGAAGATGCTTCTGGACTGCGAGGGCGTGGATCTGTCCACCTGGAAGGAGCGGCTGGAGCAGCAGGAGTCCGGCTTTGACTTTGCCATGGTGCAGCAGAAGGTCAGGGACTCCTTCCTGATCAACCCGGTGATCGTGGACTGCACCTCGGATCCCAACATTGCTGCCATGTATGTGGATTTCCTTAGCGCCGGGTTCCATGTGATAACTCCCAACAAGAAGGCCAACACGGGAACCCTGAGCTATTACCGGGATCTCCGCCGGGCTGCCATGAAGACCAGGCGCAAGTTCCTGTATGAGACCAATGTGGGCGCCGGTCTGCCGGTGATCGAGAACCTGCAGAACCTGATCAAGGCCGGAGATCAGCTGAAGGCCTTCAGCGGGATCCTGTCTGGCTCCCTGTCTTATATTTTCGGCCGGCTGGATGTGGGGGAGAGCTTCTCCCAGGCCACCCTTACCGCCCGGGAGAAGGGCTTCACCGAGCCGGATCCCCGGGATGATCTCAGCGGCATGGATGTGGCCCGCAAGCTGCTCATTCTGGCCCGGGAGGCGGGCTTCCGCCTTGAGCTGGCGGATGTGGAGGTGGAAAAGGCGCTGCCGCCGGGCTTTGACGGCAGCGGCAGCACCGAGGAGTTCCTCCGGCGCCTGCCGGAGGCTGACGCCTGGTATGCGGAGAAGTTCGCCGCCGCCAAGGAGCGGGGCATGGTGCTGCGCTATGTGGCCACCATTGAGAACGGCCGGTGCCGGGTGGCTGTGAAGGAGGTGGATGAGGACGATCCCCTCTTCAAGGTCCGGGACGGTGAGAACGCCTTGGCCTTCATCACCAACTACTACCAGCCCATACCCCTGGTGCTCCGGGGTTACGGTGCCGGCACGGAGGTCACCGCTGCCGGTGTCTTTGCGGACATCCTCCGCACTCTGAACTGGAAGCAGGAGGTCTGAAATGGCAGTTAGGGCTTATGCTCCGGCTTCTGCCGGCAACATCAGTGTCGGTTTTGACATTCTGGGGGCGGCTTTTGCCCCGGTGGACGGCTCTCCCCTGGGGGACTTTATCACGGTCCGGGAGGGCTCCTCGTCCTTTGAACTGATCTGCCAGGGGCCCTTTGCTTCCAAGCTTCCCCAGGATCCCCGGCAGAACATTGTCACCACCGCCTGGGAGGATTTCTGCCAGGAGATTGCCCGGAAGGGCGTCTCTCCCCGGGATCTCACCATGATCTTGGACAAGCGTCTTCCCGTGGGCTCAGGCCTGGGATCCTCGGCCTGCTCCATTGTGGCCGCCCTGGCGGCCCTGAACGCCTTCCATGGCAGTCCCTTGTCCCAGGATGAGCTGCTGCGCCTCATGGGCAAGGAGGAGGGCCGGATCTCCGGCTCCATTCATTATGACAACGTGGCGCCCTGCTATCTGGGAGGGATCCAGCTGATGGCGGAGGAATGCGGCACCATCAGCGTGACCGTCCCCCATTTCCGGGAATGGTTCTGGGTGTCCTGCTATCCGGGGATCTGCGTCTCCACCGCCGAGGCCCGGAAGATCCTGCCAGACTCCTATGATCGCCATACCTGCATCGACTTCGGCCGGCAGGTGGCGCTGTTTGTCCATGCCAGCTTCAGCGGCAACCGCCGGCTGGCGTCAGCCGTGCTCAGGGATGTGCTGGCGGAGCCCTACCGGCGCAGCCTTATTCCCGGTTTTGACCGGGCCCGGGAGGCTAGCCTCAAGCTGGGTGCCCTGGCTTTCGGCATTTCCGGATCCGGACCCAGCGTGTTTGCGGTGACCCCGGATCAGGGCACTGCGGAGCAGGTTGACCGCTGGCTCAGGAGTAACTTCATCAGCAACGAGAACGGTTTCAGCCATATCTGCCGGATTGACGGCACCGGAGCCCGGGTTGAAGAAGTCCAGTGAACAAGTTAGAGATTGAACATTTTTAGTCAGGTGTGAAAATGCAGTTATACAACATCAAGGATCCCTCAGAGAAGGTGAACTTTGCCCAGGCAGTGCGCCGGGGGCTGGGAAGGGGGCAGGGACTGTTCTTCCCCTCTGAGATCCGCCCTCTGGAGGATATTGACGCCCTGCTTCGGGATGATCTGGTGACCCGCAGCAGCAAGATCCTCAGGAACTTCCTGGGGGACGAACTGCCGGATCTGGATGGTGTGCTGAAGCGCGCCTTCACCTTTCCCGCTCCCCTGGCCAAGGTGACTGACGATGTGTATGCCCTGGAGCTTTTCCACGGTCCGACACTGGCCTTCAAGGACTTTGGCGGGCGGTTTATGGCCCAGGCCCTGCAGGCGGTCTCCGGCGGGGAGCACATAACCATCCTTACCGCCACCTCCGGTGACACCGGCGCCGCCGTTGCCCACGCCTTCTACGGTGTGGAGGGCATTGATGTGGTGATCCTCTATCCCAAGGGCAAGATCTCCAACCTCCAGGAGAAACTGTTCTGCACCCTGGGGGGCAATATCCGCACTGTGGCGGTGAACGGCACCTTTGACGACTGCCAGGCCCTGGTGAAACGGGCCTTTGATGATGAGGAGCTGAAAAAGGCTGTGGGTCTTAACTCCGCCAACTCCATCAACATCAGCCGCTTGCTGGCCCAGATCTGCTACTACTTTGAGGCCTATGCCCAACTGCCTGAGGATCGCCGCTCCAAGGTGGTCTTCTCTGTGCCTTCGGGGAATTTCGGCGACGTTACCGCCGGTCTTCTGGCCAAGGCCTGCGGACTTCCCGTGAGCCGCTTTGTCATTGCCACCAATGCCAACGACACGGTGCCCCGTTATCTGGCCTCCGGCAGATGGGAGCCCCGGGACACCATCCCCACCCTTTCCAATGCCATGGACGTGAGCCGTCCCAACAACTGGCCCCGGGTTGAGGAACTGTTCCGGGTGATGAACTGGAACCTCTCGGATCTCACCTCCGGTGCGGTGGATGATGCAGGCACTGAGGAGGCCATGCGGAAGCTCAAGAAGCTGGGTTACATCAGTGAGCCCCACGGCTCCATCGCCTGGTCGGTGCTCAGCGACACCCTGGCACCTGACGAGACGGGTATTTTCCTGTGCACTGCGGCTCCGGCCAAGTTCAAGGAGAGCGTTGACCGGATCCTGGACATGGATCTGCCGCTTCCTCCCGCCCTTGCCGACCGGGCGGACATGAAGGTGCTGTCAGACAATTTTGATCCCTCCTGGGAACTGCTCAGGAAATACCTGCTCCGGCAGGACTGAGGACTTTCCGGCCCGGCACCGGGCTGTCACTGGGGGTACAAGGACGCAGGACACGGGAGACCGAACATGGGACTAGGCATTATCAGTTCATTCAAGAAGCTTATGGGCGGACAGAGGCTTGACGGGCGCGGGGTGAAGATCCTGGCCCCCCTGACCGGTGATGTCATTCCCCTGGAGGATGTCCCTGATGTGGTCTTTTCCGAGAAGCTGGCCGGGGACGGGGTGGCCATCAAGCCTTCAGGCAAGACGATCCATGCCCCCCTGGACGGTGTGGTGAAGTTCTTTGAGTCCAACCACTGCTTCACAGTCAAGGCGGAAAACGGTCTTGAGATCCTGGTGCATTTCGGCATCGACACCGTGGAACTTTCCGGCGCCGGTTTCAAGCGTCTGGTGGAGAGCGGTGAGAAGGTTACCGCCGGCACTCCTCTGATAGAACTGGATCTCCCCTATCTGGAGGCCAATGCCAAAAGCACCATCACTCCGGTGGTGATCTCAGGATCCGGAGATCTCAGGATCTCCAAGGTTTATCTGTTTGAAGGCCGGGCCACAGCGGGCTTTACCGTCATCATCAGTGTGCAACTCACAGAGAAGAACGATGCAGACGGCTCTTAAGTGTCTGCACTGCGGATCGGAGCATTTCGATCTGGCAGGCAGGAATGTGCGCTTCACAGCGGACGAGGTGTTCCGGTGTCTCGACTGCGGCGGTGAAAGCCGGTATGGGGATCTCTGCCGGGCTGCCATTGAGGGCACCGTGGAGCAGTATGTGAGGGACAACCGGGCTGAGATCCTGAAGAAGGCGGAGAAAGTCACGGATCCGGCTGAACTGGAGCGGGCAGAGAAGCTGAGGCGGAGCGCTTCCTGATCGGTGACTGGCTTGCCGGGAAGATCCGGCGGTGACTGCCGCCGGTACGGTGTTGTTTACGGTGTTGTTAGAGTGGTGGAGGGAACAGACATGCATTGCAGTTATCCCCTTGAGATCTGCTGCGCCAAGCAGGTGGACTTTGATCTGGAAGATGGCCGGGTACGGAACCTGGTATTCACCGGCGGCTGTCACGGCAACCTTAAGATGATCTCCAAGCTCCTGGAGGGCTGGACTTTGCAGGATATTGCGGACAAGTGCTCCGGCAACACCTGCCGCAACAAAGGCACTTCCTGCGCCGATCAGCTGGCAAAGGCATGTCTTAAGGCCATTGAGGAAGGACGCTGAGCGGGGCGGCTCCCGTCATTCCCTCCCGGACTTATCTGGAGGGGGCCGGCAGTTTCCGCGCCGGATCCGGTATCTGCCACGTCCTTCCTGCCAATCATCTTCTCCGGGCGGCGGGTTTCCCCCTTGATCTTCCTTTCCATATCGCGGGGCGGCATCTGCAGGCAGAGCTGAACCTTCTGGCTGTCTCGTCATCTGCTCCGGCTCTCTGGAAGCCGCTGTTTCTTGGATCCATGATGGGATCCATGATCCTGGTTCCCGGTGATGTGGCGTCCTTTGCACCTCCTCCGGAACTCCGTCTCCTGGTGCTGGAGATCCTTTCCCTTATCCCCCGGGATACAGAGATCTGCTGTTATTATCCTGTGACCTCAGTCTGGGGCTATTCCGAGCCCGCAGAGATCTGTGCTCTTTCGTCAGCGCTCCAGTCAGGATCGTTTCCGCCGGCTCTCCGCTTTGAAATCGCCTTTCCCAACTGGCGCGGGTTGCGGTATCCGGAACAGTTCTACAATCCCCTGATCCGGGAGATAAACCGCCTGAGGCGCATGGGCTGCCCCAGGCAGCAGGTTCTCAGCACTGTCCGGGAGTATGCCATTTCCCAGGGAGAGGATCCGGAACTGCTGCTGTTCTACATCGGGCGGAAACTGCTCTGAGTTCTGTTGCCCCCGTTCAGTATTTGTTGTGGGGCCGATGATTTTATGCCGCTAAAAGTGCTCATTTTATTCGGCGCAGGATGAGGCTCACCGTCAGTTTTGATCATTGCAGCGGCGGATCTCAGTCCAGGAGCACAGTTCGGCAAAATTGTCGTCATAGACGGTTTCGGTTGCCGGACCGATCGGAGAGTCGCTCTTGCTGTAAAGGATCCGCCCGGTTTTTATCAGATCGTCTGGATCTTCGTTTTCCATCTCCGGAGTATCAAGACGGTTGAATATTTCGGCGTCTATCTCATAGTAGGATGCGTCTCCCCTCCACGAGGTTCGGGCTGTGTATATGCCTTTGTCTTCGTCATAACAGGCCATCCATCCTAAACCTTTTTTAATTTGCATGGTTGCTCCTTGTAATTGGCAGTTTTGCGTAAATCAGCATGTGACGATCACCGGAACAGATCGAAGATCCAGAGAAACAGGAGCATGCTGAGGCAGCCGGGCTGATCACTTTCCCGCTGATGCCTGAGTGCCTGGCTTTCAGTGAACAGTTTACCGGTTTCATCAGCGTACAGATGTTCTCCGCCGCTGTTGAGCACGGGATTGCCATGGGCATCGTAAAGGGGGCGCAGTTCACCCTTGGGTTTGCCGGCATTCAATCCGTTGACTAATGCCAGTCCCAGTACCAAACCGGTGCCCACAATCAGTACTAAGCCAATCAGATCCTCAATACTGCCACTCGTATCATTCATGGTGCTGTCTCCAGTTTCTGGCAGCTGTTGGTCATGTTTGGCTGGACTGCTTTGATTTCTTGGCCGGGCCTGCGACTTGATTTGACTGCAGTTCGTGTCGGCTGATCATTCCTCATCATCTCCTTCGTCTTCATCGTTTTCCTTCTCCTCATCATCGTCGTCATCTCCGGCGTCGCCATCGTCATTACTGTCTGACGCACCGCCGTTTTCCTCATACTTCTTGATGATGTCGGAGAATTTTTCCACTGACAGTTCATTCTGATCATCGATGGTCAGGGCAACAATCTCTGACTGGGAACTGTTGCCATAGGCATCACTGAAGGTGAAGGCGTAAAGCACATTGGACTCGCCCAGATCGGTGTCCTCGATCTTGGTGTCTTTGGTGTACTCAAAGGTGTCGATGTCGGCATTGACCTCCTCGTCGTCCCCGGTGAGGGTCTGGACGCCGAAAACCGTGGTGATCTTGTCACCGGGCTTGAGTTTCCGGCTGTTGCGGTCCGGCACTCCGTTTTCATTGAGCCGGGCAATGCCCAGAATGCTGTACTTCTGGGTTTCGTAGTTGAAGACAATGGTCATATTGTGGAGTATGCCGTTGATCTTCACATGGCAGTCATAGGTGACGTAGTCATCCGATTCATTGGCTACGGTTATAGGAAGAGGATGACCATCCATGGCAGCCCATTTGCCGTTGACCGAATCGGTGATCCGGCCCTTCTCCCAGTCGATTTCCCGCTGTACGTCAGAACCCAGGGTGATGAGGATGCCGTCCTTCATTTCCTCGCTGGGGAACTCATAGAGCAGCATCACCATTTCTACCTGGGATATGGACTTCATGATGTCCTTGGGAATGTCCACAAAGGCGTTGTTGTCCTTGTCAAAGGAAATGGCTATGTCCTCCAGCTTGGCTATGTTGTCTTTGGAGGTGTTCTGACTGGTGGCGCTGGAGGTAGTCATCTGGGAGGCGTTCTGGGTTATGCTGGCCATCAGTGAGCCGGAGCTTTGCCGGCCTGATGAGACCTCATCCTCCTGGTGGCGGGGGGCAGTTGCGGTACTGGTGTAGTTGTCCACATAGGTGGCTGCGTAGGGGGATGTCATTTCCTGCATTTTACGCAGGTAGTTGTCCACCTTTTCTATGTTGTCAGCCATGTTGCTGAACCCTTTTTCGTTCAGGGTATTAAGCTGAAGGCCGTAGATCAGGTTCATGGGTGTGTTGAGACCGTTGCTGGTCACAAAGTTGAAGTTGTCACGACCCTTGCCCACCGGATAGTAGACGGACACGCCGGTGCCGGTAATGTATGGTCCGGTGCGGTTGTAAACCACGAATTTCTTCAGAGCCTTTTCCAAGGTCTTGGCTTCATCCGAGGCAAAGAAGGAGATCCCGTTCACCATGGCTCCAAGGTCTACCACGTCGGAATACTGTCCTTCGTCTTTGTTTTTGAGGCCGAAGTTTTGTACTTTGTTGGCAGCCCTCTCTATTTGGGTAACATAGTCTTCATCCTCGGAAACGGCGTCCAGCACACCTACACCGAATTCATTGTAGGCAATCGCCAGCTCCGGGAAGGCGTCCAGATTTACTGCGGAGAGGGTGACCGCTCCACCGGAGTCGTTTTCATCACAGGCTTCCACATAGGTGTCAACTATGTTCTTGGAAAGTTCCCTGAGGCTCATCTGAGGCTTTTTTTCCAGGGCGTTCAGCCATTTGGTGTAGTTCCAGCCAAGCGAGGGCTCGGATTCCTCTGAGGCGATCATCACATGTCCCCAGCCAAGCATATGGTAAGCGCTGCTCATGGAACCCATGAGGCAGGCGTCGAAGCCGATGATCTCAAATGGGGTGCTATTCTGGCTGTAGACGTTTTTGAAGGCGGCTGTGATCTCACTGAGCTTCAGGAAGTCGCTATTGAAATTCTCGTCATATCCTACGCCGCCGGTGGGTCCGCCGCCATGATCCCAGAAAATGATCATGCGGTGCTCGGGCTGATAAAGAGACTCTCCGGTTTTAAGGAACCTTGCCAAGGTGGAGGAGTCACCCATGTTGGCCTGGGGCCACTCCTTGAGCAGTTTGAGATCACCACCGGTTACCTCAAACATCTGGTTTTTCTTGGAAGACACCACATCGTTGTGCCATTGGCCGGCGCCTCCGGTTAGTACCAGGAACTTCACGTTGCTGCCTGCCGCGGACTCGGCAATTTCCACCAGATCCCGGGTGGCGCTACCGCCTCCGTCTTCCAGGGATGAGGATTCCAGATCGGAACCTACCAGATAGAAGTAGATCACCCAGGGAACGGACTGCTTTGCCTGGGCGGTTGAGAACAGGGACGCCGCTATCAGCAGCATCAGGACGGTGAAAGCCTTGGTGAGGATATTCATGGGGAAGCCTACGTGTGAACAGATCTCCGGTGAGAACTGCCGGGCCGGCCGGCACCGGCAGTTGCCATGATCAGGATCTTATCACAGCGCCAGACGGGGAATGGTGCGGCGGTGCCGCTTTTCAAACATTTCAGCAGGGTGCTGTCATGCTACTGGTTGCGCTGCAGAAAGATGTTGGGAGAAAGAGCTTGAAAGGAGCCGAGGTATGGTCCGAAAAGAGTAAGTGTACGGACAGTGTCAGTACTTGAAGTCGTGTGATGGTGAAAGCAGATAAGCAGGATATGCCAGGAGGTTTGTTATGGAGGAAAGGTGGCGCTGCTAACAAGATTCGAACTTGCGACCAACTGATTACGAATCAGCTACTCTACCAGCTGAGCTATAGCAGCACACCGGGGAATTATATATGCGCGGGGATCAAAATGCAAACCTGCGATGACTATGGGCAGTGGTAAGTGGTGGAGAAATTGGAGATCTGAATATGACAGAATATGTATCTTAAAACCAAAATTAGAGAAAATTAGTGCGATAGTAGAAACAAAAAGAAAGAAATGGTCGTAAGGATAAATGATTTTGAATTAAATGGTTAGAACGTAACAATAGAAATTGAATCTAAAAATTTCTTATTAATAATGACATAAAACATAAATTCTGCAAGTTGATAAACATTGAAAGTATGATTGGTCTATCAATTACAGAAGAAAGAGTGCAGTGATCAGAATGAAAGGGGATGCGTTTAGTGTATTCTGAATATTGTGCTCAGTCAGCGGATGGTTTTAGTGTCTGCATGCCGTCCTGACGAGTGCCCAGTAATAGCCGTGCAGTGTCTTCATGGTAAAAATCTTTGTGAGGAACGTTGTATTCATCTATTCGGGAACTTTAGGGCAGAGGTGAAAGGTTCATGATCAATTTGATGACTAAATAATTATTGATTTACTGGTCTATGCACAAAAACAGAACGGCTCTTGTTTAGGCTAAAAGTGAAATGCTATGAATAAATTTAATTTGGAACCGAATGTATCTGTGGATCCTCTGGTTTTTGGCACACAGCGCCAGGATGTCAGGGAGATTATGAAAGATCGCTTTGATGCTGAAGTTGATCTCCCAGTTTTTGAAAGAGAATATTATAAAACCCTAAATGTGTTCCTTGAATATGTTGATGAAAAATTAGTTTCGGTTGAATTTGTGGATGATCGTGAAAATCGAACTTGTGAGATTTACTATCAAAAAGAGAGGATCTGGCCTAGAACAAAAAAGAAATTTTTTGCCTTGTTGGGAAATGAGACTTTTGATGATGTCTTTGGGGTTTTGATGTGCCGTAACCTTTCGTTAAATGTCGACTGGGAACCGGGTGAGCCGCCTTCTCTTTTGGTTGCTCAAGGTGGCTATTGCGGTGAACTGATTGACTGTTATTCGCTGGTCACCAAAGTTCTGGATCTTAAGAAAGGTATGGATCGTGAGAATGTCAGAGATATCCTCTGTTTCACGCCGCAGATCTCAGATGACAGCCGGACTGATATTTATGCGTTAGGCGTCTATTCTCCTGAAGTTACATTTTTAACCTATGATGAGAATGACAAACTAATTAAAATTGTGAAAAAGTACAACAGTGGCAATGAGGATACCTTATTATAATAATACTCAGCCGCATAAGACGTTTAAAAATGAGAAACCTAGTATTTGAGCCTAATATCCGAGTTGTTCCTTTGTTTTTTGGGACTGAACGGACGGAAGTCTGGAAAATCATGAAATGGGAGTTTGGCACTGAAAGAGATCAGCCTGTATACGATTTTGAGTACTATCCCGATCTGAACCTTCAGCTTTACTATTTTAAAGAGAGACTTATTTCTGCAAACTTTATTAATGAGAATGATGAGCATGGCTGTGAAATTTATTTAGCCGGTCAAAAGATCTGGCCGTTTTCACATAAGAAGTTTTTCTCTCTGTTTGGCGAGGAGGCGTTTGTTGAGAACTTGGCTATCTACGACCACGCTGAACTGTCAATCTCCGCCGGATGGGAAGATGAGGTTCCAACTCTTCTTCTGGCTGGAAGGGGATACTGTGCTGAGCATATTGAAAACATGCGGATTAATAATGTCTGTCTCAGCTGAAAAAGGGTATGGACCGGGCTGAAGCAAGAGATCTGCTGCAACTCAATCCTGAGGTGACCGCGGATGGATCATCTGTATGTTCCGTTATGGGTATTTTGTCCTGAGGTCATAACTACGACTTTTGATCCCGACAACCGGCTCTTGAAAGTTGTTCAGCACCTTTCTGACGAGCATGAGATCCACTTCCTTGAGTAGGGTTGCCTTGTTTCCTAAGCCTGCTTTAAGTCCGATCTTCTGCGGCTACTGCGTCTGCACCCAGTGTCATGCAGCCTGCTTTTCCTGACTGACCGCACTTCTGTTTGGCAGGGAGGCGGTTTTGTCTTATGCTTCTTCCTCAGCATTCCGTCCGGACTTTCCTGATCCGGATTCCTATTCCTGCTCCAGGGCCAGTGCCTGGCGGTAAGTCAGCCCGTGGCTCATGGCGTCATATATTCCCTGCTGGATCTCAAAGCAGCCCCGGAGTCTTTCATCGCTTATCTGGTTGTGCTCGTCCAGATAGTAATAATGCCCCTCCAGGGGAAGCGCCACCAGAAACCTTCCGGTATCGGTTTCACGGAGAAGATCTGGCGCGGCGTACTGGTAAAAAGGGGAGAAACTCAGATCGGCAGTCATCTTCTTGTATTTGAACCTGGTCAGGGTGTAGGTGCCGTCTGCTCCCGGGATAAACACATCGGTGTCGCTCAGCACCGGCTGAAGGCTGGCGGCAAACTCCTTCAGCAGGGTGACGTCTTCATCCGGGGAGGGTGATGACAGGGAGGCGGCTTCGGGACTGTCCAGGGCGATGGGCTTCATCAGGATGATCCTTCTGACATCGTCACCGGGAACCAGGGTGTCGGATATGTATGCGGCATCCCTGTTGGCGATCAGCAGGGCATAGCCGCCGCTGTGGCGGTAGAGCCTAGAGCCGTAGAGACCGATCTGGGTCACTGATTTCAGCAGGATATCGTTGGTGTAGCGGTCAAAGGTGATGTGCTCTCCCCGGCAGCGGGTGGTGTAGTTCTCTATGATCTCCCTGACATCCATTATGGCAGCATTCCTTCGGGCTTCGCTGCGGCTGATCACCCCGGCACCGGAAGCAGCCGCGGCCGGGTTTTCGGTTTTTGCCGGCTCATTTTCCAGGTGGCTGTTCTGGCTGTGCCAGAACTTCACCGATCCCCAGGCGGTGGCCAGGAGCAGCACGGTGAAGATGGCTATGTTGCTCAGCCAGTGATGGTTTTCATGCTTCCGGCGCTTCCGCAGATCGGCAATGGCCTTTTTCATCTCCTGGTTGTCTAGCACCGCATCCTTCCAGGAGAGGAGGGCATCGGGGCAGTTGCGTAGCAGGAAGCGCACGTCAGTCATGTCCAGGGAGGGACAGCCGTCAAAACAGCACAGCAGGAGGGAGGTGCTGTTGTTCCGGGCCACCCGGAAGATAAAGGGCGGGACGTTCCCCAGGCTCCGGCAGTTGTTGAACATCTGAATGAAATTGACCGCCTTGGGCATGCTCATGGCCGGGGCGCAGCGCATCCGGATGCAGTCCTGGAACATGCAGGCACAGTCCCTGACTTCGGGAAAGTAGTATGAGGGGATCTTCTTCAGGCTCACGCAGCTGTCAAACATGCCGGAGGTGATCTTGCAGGCGGGAAAGAAGAGATCCGGAGCCTTGCCCAGGCGGTAGCAGAACTCGAACATCCCTGAGCAGTTCTCCACCAGATCCCCGCCGGTGAATTCCGGACTTACCAGGCGGTGGCATCCGCTGTACAGGCCCACACAGCTGACTGCCGAGGACAGATCCAGCCTGGGCGGCTCTGCCAGGTGGAAGCAGTCGCTGAACATATAGTTAAAGCAGCGCACATGCTCGGTGCCGGTGATGGCGCTGATTTTCCGGAGCTCCTTATGTCCGGCGAACAGTCCCCGGAGGCTGGTGCATCTGGGACCGATCTCGATGGGGAAGGGGATGTTTTTCAGCCTGATCCCGGCAAAGGGGCTGGTGAAGGGGACGATCCGGGGATTGCTGCATTCCGAGACATCGCCGTTCTCATCAATGTGGGAGAAGTAGTCACAGTCGCAGGGTGAGGGATCATACTCGTAGTTGATGATGAGCTTACGGACGGTGCCCTTTCTGATCCGGGAGGCAAAGTCTTTCGGCTCCGGCGGGGAGGTCAGTTCCAGAATTTCAGTGGATGTGATGTACTGCTCCATGGGGTTCTCCGTCACATGTCCTCATAGCACAGGTTAAGACGGCTGTCAGTTTCGTTGCCGCCGTCGTCAAGGTAATGGAACCTTCCGGTGCGATCGTCGTTGATCAGGTAACTGCCGTTTTTGGCATGATCGATGAGAAGCACGGTTCCGTTGGTGTTGAAGTCGAAATTACGGGTGAGGGCTTCGGCGGCGCTGCGGGTGCTGGAGTGGGCAAAGGGGCTGACAGCATCAGTGAAGCGCTGGCGGTAGCGGCTGAAGGCGCCGTTCCGGGGCTTCAGGATGTGCATGTCGGAGGTGGTTATGAACCAGTGGCTCAGCTGCACCGAGTAGGGGCTCAGATCCTCAATCAGGGGGCGGTCCCGGAGCCTCTGCTCCAGCTGCTCCATGCTCATTCCGCCTTCCCCCACGGTGCCGGCAAAACTGTGGGTGTGGTTGCTGAAATCCGGATTGAACCGGTGGGTGTCGGCAAACATCCTGTCCGGACGGGGATGGAAGTTCAGGATCACGTAGGCGGGTTTGCCGTTTTTGCTGAACACCACGGTCCAGGTCTTTCCTGAAGGGTTCCGGTGGAAGGCGGCGGTGTAGGGATCATCCTTTTTCTGGGAGATCACGGTGAGCTTCAGCGCCAGGACAGCGGTGGCAAGATCCACCCGGTACTGTTTTTCCGGGCATCTGCCGTCTTCCAGCACCGCCCCCCGGCTGCCGTTCACCATGTTGGCGTAGAACAACTCCTCGTTGTTGGGGGAGCCGGGCCTGATCCTGCCAAAGCCCGCATTGATCTCCGGGAGCAGTTTCAGATCCTCCGCAGAGAGTTGGATGTTTTCCGGATCGATGCTGTCATCCGGGGACAGTTCCTTCCCCAGGTCAATTTTGTCCCGGCCGTCACCCCAGGTTTCCCGCTCATCGTCTGATCCAGACTGAGCGGCAGGGGAGGAGGTCTGCTCTGCGGATGGATCCTGCTGTTTTGTGCCGGATCCTGCTCCGGATCCGGTTTCGGTCCCGGACTGGCTGCCGGCTCCAGAGTCGGCTCCGGCACCTGTTCCGGACTGGACTCCGGCTTTGGCTCCGGACTGGGATCCGGCGGTGGCGCCGGCTCGGTCTTCAGCTGGGGCGCTGCTGTCTTTGCCGGGAGTCCCGGCAGGTGCAGGGGATGCGGCGTTCAGGGGCTTCTCCTCCTGCTTGTTGCCACTGTCTTTTCCGGAGTGGTCAGCAGTGTCAGGGACACCGGCGGCATGCTGTTCTGGAGATGCAACTCCAGTTCCTGCGGGGATCGGCTTTGGAGTCTGGGTGTCCGATCCGGCAGATGGACAGTCAGGGCTGTTTCTTTCCTCATCACCAGTCCGGACCTGACGGCAGTCCGTCTTTGCCGGGGCATTTATGTCCCCGGAAGGGGACGAAGAGGGATCACGGTCCTTTTTTCCCGGTACTGTCCGGGCAGAAGTGGCACCGGCGTCCTTTCCGGTCTCCTTCACCTCCTTTGCGTTACCCTTGTCATCCCTGTCTGCTGTGGCAGGGCGATCGGGTGTGCTTTCCTGTGTCTGAGCCTGCTCAGATCCGGTGGCGGATCTTGGTTCAGATCTGGAGGATGTTCCGGTCCCGGGAGCCGGGGATCCTAGTGTCCGGTCTTCTTTGCCGGGTGCCGGAACTGCGGACTGGGGCTTCTGATCTGTAGGCTTCCCGGGTTCATTGCTCTGATCTGCCTGCTGGCCGGACTGAACTTCCGGTTCTGCCTGCCTGCCGGGCTCAGGAGTCTGATCCGGCTGCTGCCTGGCCGGGGGCTGGGATCCGCCTGGAGATCTGGATCCGGCAGGCTGATCTCCAGGGCTGATATTGGTGGGACCGGTAACGGCGTCAGGCTGGGCGTCTTCCGTTTTGGTGCTGTGCCTGTTCTCACTGCCGTGAGCGGCAACTTCTGGGACGGTCGTCTCCTGGCCGGCACTGCCGTGCTCTGTTGACTGGGCTGCGTCTTTTCCGGGAGCGGTGGCAGCGGCTCCGGACCTTTCCCCGGCGGGCAGGGCAGGCATCACGCTGTCCAGGACGCTGTGGGAGAAACTGCCGGCGAAGGATGCTTCAGCCTCCGGACTCCGGTTTCCTCCGGGGGCGCCGGCCTCTCCTTCCGCCGCCGCATTTGGGGCGGCAAAGATCAGCACCGCTGCGAGCAGCGCCGCCGCAGGGGAGTTTGGATTCCTTGGCATGCTTGGCTCCTGGGAAGGACAGATCCGGTGAAGACGGAAGATGTTGAACTGATACGGGCTTACTGAGGATTATAGGGGCGCAGGCGCGTGGCTGCTATTTTTGCGTTTAGAGGGCGCCCTGTTTTAAGACAGGTGTCAATTTTCCCTCGGGCACCGGATCTGAGGCGCCGGCGGCAGCCTCCGGGGATCGTGTAACTGGATCAGCAGGGATTGCGGGCTTTGTGCGGTGAGATGTGCCGGGGCAGGGGAACTGGCAGGAGGCTTTCCGGGCACAGGATGCCGGGGATCTCCCGGGGCTGATCGGCGGGAATTACAGCGTGAGTCTGCCGGCTGCCGGATCAGGAACCTTCCCGGGAGTGTTTTCCCGGGAGTGCTTTCCCCGGATGCTTGGCTATCGTGGGTCATCGTCACCGGATCCTGTGGTGGTGCATTGTCCATCATCCGGTTCCGGCCGTCCGGGTGATCCTATTTCCCCTTTCGCTTGCCCTGCCGACTGCTGCCGGTGCTGTTTTTGCCCCCGTTGCTGCTGGCAGTGGCCGGCTCTGCACGCTCTTCTTTTTTCTTGTCCTCGGCTACGCGGCGGCTGTTTTCCAGGGCCTTGCGCCGCACCATCTCCTCATAGACGGACTGCTCGGTGGCGGAGATCTCCTCGGCCTTCAGTTCCTTTTTGATCTTCTGCTCAGCGGCTGCGGTCTGCTTCCCGACTCTTCCGATGGTCTCTGCCAGCTTCAGGTAGTAGTACTTTTCCGTGTTGCTGAGGATTGCGGTGGCCCGGGTGTTTTTGGGAGCAAGGATGTACTTGCTGATGATCATGTCCAGGGCCAGATCCCGATCTTCCTTCAGGGCGGCGCGGAAATACTCCAGGCCCTTCTGGTAGTCCCGCTGATCTTCCGGGGTTTTTTCTGTGCAGATGAGTCCCAGGCGGTAGAGCAGGGTGCCGTCGGGATGGTCCATGCGGGGCAGGACCTCCTCATACCACCGGAGGGCAGTCTGATAGTCCGGTTTGGCAAAAAGCATGGTTCCGCTGTAGGCCATGTCGGCGTAGAACAACTCGGTGTCCAGATGCTCCCGGAGCAGCAGCATGTCCGCTGTCTGGCGCATGGCCTCCAGGTTTTCCCGGGTGATCTTCGGCGCGGAGAGATTGGTCCTGAGCTTAAGGTACAGGTAGCTGTCATCCTCAGAGAGGACTTCCTGGTGCTCCGGGGGGATGCCGTTGATCACGCTCACCAGGGCAAGCCGGGAGTCTGCATCCCCGGAGTTCAGGATCTCCCGCCACAGGGACAGGTACTCCTCCCGGCCCTTTGCCCCCAGATCCAGCAGCAGGGCGGCGAAGCGGGGGGCGAAACGGGGATCCCGCCGGATCCCGGAGACTCTGGATCCGCCGGTGCCGGTCAGCAGGCGGCGCAGGGTGTCGGCGGCCAGGGGCAGATCCTGGTAGCTGGTGATCTTCCGGGCCAGGAGATCCAGTGCGGCTTTCTGATCGGCGGCTGTGCCGATCCCCCGGGCATGGCAGTCAGCCAGGATCTCCAGTCCCTTCTGGGGATCCAGATCCGCATACTCCTGGGCCAGGGAGAAGATTTCGCTGTTCAGCTTGCCGGCAAACTCCTTCCTGCCGTAGATCTTCAGGAGCCGGCCGTAGGATCGGGTGTCCTGGTGGGCCGCGCCCCGGCGGTAGTATTGCACGGCAGTCTCCAGACCCGGCTGGGACTGGAGGATCTCATGGACTGTGGCGCCCACCTGATCTGTGGCCTCCAGGGGCGCCTCAATGGCGTATTCGTCCTCCAGAGCCTCACCCATATAGCCGTAGGCCTCGGGCAGGTTCATGTAGAGTCCCCGGCGGATCCAGTGGATGTAACTCTCGCTGTCTTCCTCCTCCCGGTAGATCTCGATGAGGCTGCGGATGGCCATGGAGTTGCCGCTTTCGGCACCGATCTTCAGCAATTCAATGATCCGGGCGGTCTTCTCATGGCTTTCCCCGGGCAGGGCGGCCTTTCCGGAGCGGTACATCTCCGCCATGAGGGTGCAGCTCAGGGGATCTCCCGCCTCTTCGCCCCGCTTCAGGTATTTCACGGCCTTCTCGTCGTTGTCGCCTTCCAGCAGCAGCAGTCCGTACTGGCCCAGGGCCTCAGGATAGCCCCTGTCTGCAGACTCCTTCAGCAGCTCGGTGCTGCGGGTGTAGTTTTCCGGAAAGCCGTTCTCCCCGGTGCGGTGGTAGCGGGACACCAGGAACAAAGCCTCGGGATGACCGAGATCGGCGGCTTTCTTCAGGTATTCCAAGGCCTTTTCCTGATCCTCCTGGAGCAGATAGGCCTCACTGCCGGTCAGGAATGCCCGGTAGGCTGCGAAGCTGGCCTCCGGGGAGCCGTTGCCGGAACTTTTCAGCAGCAACTGCTGGGAGGTCACCGGGTTGGCGTCCAGGATCCCCGGGATCCCGTCACGGTAGATCCCGGACAGCAGGAACTGGCAGCCGGCATTGTTCCATTCGGAGCATTTCTTCAGGTGGGGGAAAGCGAGATCGCTGCGGCCGGAGCCGGTCCAGATGGCTGCCAGGCCCTCCACGGAGCGCTGATCCCCTTCGGCTGCGGCGGTGCGGCAGTGCTCCAGCACCGCCTCTCCGGTTTCCATGCGGTCCAGAGCCTCATGGCAGGAACTGATGGCATATTCGGTGTTGCGCTGATCCAGCCAGTAGAGCCCACCCACAACTCCCGCGGTGGTGGCCACTGCCAGGGCCACCATGAAGAAGGGGCTGCGGAAAAAGGGTGTGCGGCTGCCCTCCGCGTCTATTCTGGCCTGGGCGTCCCTGATGGCTGAGTCGGGATCGCAGTCGTCCTTGCGGCGCAGATATGAGTTCTTGCCTGCTTTTGCTGATGTTTTCATGATGAGACGGATGATCTGGTTTGATGATCGGCGTGACCGGGCTATTTTAGCAGTCCCTCCGGATCCGGGCAAACCGGGGAGGTTCCGGAGGATCCGGAGCCGGGAGGGCTATTCCGCCTTTCCGCCCATGGCGGATGCGATGGGCGGATCCCTGATGCAGGGCTCTTTCACGGCCAAACCATGGGGGCTGCTGTGATATACTTGAGCCAGGAGCGAGCCTATGGTGGCAGCATCCCCGTATGATGTTATCCCATCCGCCGGCCGCCCGGACTGCCTTTCCGGGGATTCCGGTGGTGCCGCCCCGGGGAGATTGCTCCGGGGCGGCTGGGATGGGAGTTGGCGGAATGGCTTACAGGCAGGGAAATATGGCTCAGAACACTGACAGCGCAGATTTTGCCGCAGAGGAGGAGGCCGTGCTCCGGCATGGCGAGGGCGGTTTCCGGCGGCAGCTTGTTTTCATCTTCCTGATCTGCACCCTGGCTTTCTTTGTGGGCCCCGGGATTGGCATAGGCGCGCTGTTCATCTTTTTCCTGGTGACCGCTGCCCGGGCATCCTCCATGACTTCTGAACTCAAGCGCCTGGCGGAGCTGGACTCTTTTGATTTTCAGCAGGCGCTCAAAGGCTACGGCTATTTCAACGCCAGAGCCTGGACTGGGGCTTATGCCCGGTACCGGCAGAGCCATACCTTCAACCGGATAAAGTCTTCCTCCATGAGCCGGGCGATCTGGGACCGCTGTCTGGGGCGCCGTCTGCGTACCGTCCAGATCATCTTCCCCGTGGTCTTTTTCCCTGTGGGGATCTACCTGGGGGGGATCCTGTATGACGAGGGAATGCTCAGTGGCCTGGGGCCAATGGGCTTCTGGGAGGGGATCCTCCTGGTGCTGGTGCTCTATGCCGTCACGGATGTCCTGGCCTGCCTGCTGGTTGCCTTGTTCACCTCGGTATTCAGTCCGGTGCGCAGGGCCCTGGACTCCCTCCCCCGGGGGAGCAGCCGCAATGGAATTGAGCAGTCCTTTCTCCAGGGGCGGGCCCTGGAGTTTGACCGATGCCTGGCGGTGCTGGGAGATCGGTACCTGTTTCTTTACGACGGCTCCAACTTTGCTGTCACGGAGTACCGGCACATCCGCAGCGTCAATGTCAGGGTTGTGCAGCGCACCCTCTACCAGGGGAAATACAAAACCTATTCCGGCACCTGGCATGACTTCCATCTGGATGTCACGTCAAATCCTGGAACTCATCCTGCTTCTGCCAGGACCGACACGGTCACATTGGATCAGTTTCAGATCCGGATCCTGGCTGAGGAGATCCTTTCCAAATCACCTGGCTGCACTTTGCGGGATCCGGTGTATGAGTATGAGAACACCTATTCCTCCACGGCTGCGGCTTACCGCCAGCATCCCCTGATGGCGGCGGTATATGAGACCGTTTCCCCGGATCCGGACTGATCCGGCGGATGCGGACTGTTGGTCTGATCCGGATCCTGTGTCCGGATCCTGTTGGTGCGGGGTGATGCTTCGGGTGCTCCCGCCGTTGTTTTTTCTTTTCTGGCAATGAACATGGATATTCAACCGAAAAGGACCGGTCTGTCCTTTGAAATCTTCCCTCCCAAGAGAACCGCCTCTGTGGCCTCCATCTACTGTGCCCTGGCGGATCTCCGGAAACTCTCTCCGGACTTCATCAGCGTCACCTACGGGGCCGGCGGCAGCAACCAGGGCCGGCAGACCTTGGAGATTGTCAATGCGGTGCGGAACCACTATGACATGACCGCCGTGGCCCACATGCCCTGCATCTCCATGACCCGGGATGAGGCCGCCCGGCAGCTGGCGGACTTCCGCCAGGCCGGGGTTGACCGGGTTCTGGCTCTGAGGGGTGATCTCCCTGCCGACGGCAGCGTTCCCGCCGGGGATTTCAGCCATGCCAGTGATCTGGTCTCCTTCATCCGGGGCCTTGAGGGCTTTGAGAACTTCCGGATCTATGCTGCCTGCTACCCGGAGCGTCATCCCGACTCCCCGGACTGGGAGGCGGATATCCGGCATCTCAAGCTGAAGGTGGATGCCGGGGTTGACGGCCTCATCACCCAGCTGTTCTTCACCAACAGCCTGTTCTATGAGTTTATGGACCGGATCCGCTCTGCGGGCATTGATGTCCCGGTGGAGGCGGGGATCATGCCGGTGATCAACTCCCGGCAGATCGAGCGCATGGTGCAACTGTGCAAGGCCTCTTTGCCGGAGAAGTTCTGCTGTGTCATGGAGAAGTACCGGGACAACCCTGAGGCCATGTTCCAGATCGGCTGTGCTTATGCGGTGGATCAGATCATTGACCTGGCCGCCCACGGGGTGGACGGGATCCACCTGTACACCATGAACAATCCCCTGGTGGCCGCCAGGATCCATGAGTCGGTCCGGGCGGTGCTGGGGCGCTGAGGGACGACATCTTTCCGGCGACTGGCTGGGCACTGGTGACGGGCCCTGCCGGGTGCGGAGCCATCTTTTTCCCCGGGAACTGAACTGGTTTCGGGGATCTTTCTTTTCTGCGAGGTTTGCGTCATGGATGAGCACAACGGCGGACAGGGCAGGGGCGGCTTTGCCACCCATCTGGGTTTTATCCTGGTGGCGGCGGGATGCTCCATCGGCCTGGGCAATGTCTGGCGGTTTCCCTACATCACCGGCCAGTCAGGGGGGGCGATCTTCTGTCTGATCTACCTGCTGTTCCTCCTGCTTCTGGGTCTGCCCCTGGTGACGGTGGAACTGGCTATCGGCCGGGCTTCCCGGGTGAGTGCCACCAAATCCTTCCAGGTGCTTGCCCCGGGGGTGCGGCGCTGGAATGTCATCGGCTTTATCGCCCTGGTGGGCAAATATGTGCTGCTGTCCTTTTACAGCGTGATCACCGGATGGCTGCTGTTTTATGCCGGACGCATGCTCCAGGGGGAGATGTCGGGACTCAGTGAGGACGGAGTGTCCCGGCAGTTTGCCAGTCTGCTGGCCAGCCCCTCGGATCAGTTCTTTGCCATGCTGGCGGTGCTCCTGCCCACCTGCCTGGTGTGCTACCGGGGTGTCAGCCGGGGTGTTGAGCGGTTCACCAAACCCGTCATGGTAGGAATGTTCCTGCTGGTGTTCCTGCTGGCTGGATATGCCCTCACTCTGGATGGTGCGTCAAAGGGGCTGGAGTTCTACCTCATGCCAAGCCTGGACGCTGTCAGCAAGGTGGGGTTCTGGCATGTGGTCAATGACGCCATGAACCAGGTTTTCTTTTCCCTGAGCATTGGTGTCGGCTGCATTTCCATTTTCGGATCCTACATTGGCCGGCGTCATTCCCTGCTTAAGGATGCGGCGGTGATCGTGGGTCTGGACACGGCGGTGGCCCTGCTGTCGGGTCTGGTGATCTTCCCCCTGTGCTTCACCTACGGGGTGTCCCCGGACTGCGGTCCCACCCTGATCTTCCAGACTCTGCTGAATCTTTTCAGCCAGATGCCCGGGGGGAGGATCTTCGGCACATTGTTTTTCATCTTTCTGACCATTGCTGCCCTGACCACATTGCTGGCGGTGGTTGAGGGGATTGTAGCCGACAACATTGACGCTTTTGGCATGAAGCGGGGTAAAGCCACGGCGCTGACCTTTGTCCTGCTGGTGCTGCTGGGCATTCCGGTGATCCTGGGCTTCAACCTCTGGTCGGGATTTCATCCCCTGGGCGGCAGCTCGGGCATCATGGATCTCATGGATTTCCTGATCTCCGACAACCTGCTGCCTCTGGGTGCGTTGCTGATGGTGCTGTTCACTGTCAGCAGGAAGGGCTGGAACTGGAAGGGGTATGTGGAGGAGATGACCGCTGATCGGCCGGAGGGAACCACCGATCTGAACTCACCCCGGTTCAGGTTTCTCCGGATTTACTACACCTGGGGGCTGACTTCCCTCATTGGTGTGATCCTGGTGATGGGCTACATCTCCAAGTTCCTTCTGTGAGGGAGACGCTTGGTGGCGGAGGTGTCTGTGTCTGTGGCTACTACTGTGGTTGCGGTCGTGGCTGTGGTCGTGGACGTGAATTGCGGGATGCTGAGAAGGGGAAGAAGTGACCTTCTGAGCGGGTATGGGGAAGTGCTGAGCCGCTGGGCCTGGCATCTGGCTTTTTGGCGGCGGCCGATTTTCCCGGGAAGCGTGGCTGATGTGCCCGTTCCGGAATGATGGCGCAGATCATGACTGTCTCATGCTGCGCCTTTTCTGATCCTGGAGATCCCGGATCCGGATCCCGGATCGGCGGCGGATGCCGGGGAGGAAGAGACATTGTTTCCGGGTGATCCGCAGAGAGACTACCTCGGTGGATGCGGCCGCCGTTCCCGTCAGGACTGAATGATCAGGGCGGAGGTAGGACCGATGCTCACCTTGTTTCTGCTGTCCAGTTCCCCGATGCTCATGACCCGGATGTTGTCCATGATCAGGGATCCCCTGACGTTGTACCGGTTCTTCACCGGAGCGGGCCGGGAGGCGTCAAAGCTGGACAGTTCCTCCTGGATCCTGAGGGACTCCACGTTCCTGGTCAGATCCACGCTGGACACTGAGTTGCCGCTGTTGATGATGACAATGGTGCGGTGGAGGTCAAAGCTGCGCTCATACACCAGGATGGTTCCGCTGGCATGGGTGATGGCCAAGGTGCCCTTGGTGATCACCTGGTTGTCTTTGCGGAACCGGGCCAGGGTGGTGATGAGTTTCCGGTAGAGATCCCGGGTGATCTTCCAGTCCATCACCAGGGGGGCGCCGTCAGCACTGTCTCCGGCCATGCCGATCTCATCCCCGTAAAGGACGCAGGGTGATCCGATCCAGGTGTACATCATGGTCAGTGCCACCCTGATCAGCTGGGGATTGCCTTTGAGCATGCCCGCTATGCGTCCGGTCTCCCGGGTGCTCACCACATTCAGCATGCTGCACAGTTTGTCGTGGGATATGCCGCTGTGGTAGCGGTCGATGAACTCCCTGAAGTCTTCGGCGCGGTATTTGATCTTTTTGCCGGTACGGAAGTCCAGGCCGGTGAGGAACTGGAACATGGGCATGTAGAAGCCGCAGATGTTCAGGGCTGACTCCTCCTGCTGCAACGCACTGCTGAGCCAGGGCCGGGCATCATACTGATGCTCACAGATGATGCAGCTGGCGGGATTGATCTTCCTGGCGGCGGCGAAGATCTCGTGGAGGTAGTACATGTTGCCGTTGGCTGAGCCGTGTCCGCCGATCATGTGGGCTGATCGCAGGCAGAGACCGTCTGCGCTTAGGGGCGGTCTGAGGAAACTGGCCACCACACTGTCGGGGCTGCGGAACATGATCTCCTGCAGCTCCCGGCAGGAGTAGTCCAGTTTGAGCAGGTTGTTGTCATCGTGCCAGTAGACGGGGCTGCCGTCTCGGAAGGTGAAGAACTTCCGGCTGGGTGAGTCCTCATGGTGGCAGGCACCGGATCCGGTGCGGTCCTGGCGGTCAAACCAGGGGTGATCGGCGCTGACATGGTTCATCTGCAGATCGGCGATCAGCTTCATGCCCCGCCGGTGGAGCTCCCCGGACAGGGCGGCCAGATCCTCAGCAGAGCCCAGGGCGGGATCCGTCTCCCGGTAGTCCAGGCAGCCGGATCCGCCTGGGGTGGCCGCAGGCAGCACAGACCCCAGGCAGATCCCGGTGAAGCCCATGGATGACACATAGTCCAGCTTGCCGGCGATCCCCTGGAAGGTTCCTCCGCCGGTACCGGCGGAGAACTCCTGGTCGTTTGCGGTGTGGGAGGCGAAGAAACCCGGCTCAATGCGGTAGAAGATCTCCTCCCGCATCCACAGACAGTCGGATTCGTGGAGGCTGACCGTGAAACGGTCCTGGGCCAGCGGCTCGTTGATGCTCTCCAGCTTGGAGGCGATCCAGAGGAAACTGCCGTCGGGGAACAGAGCCCGGAAAGTGTAACTCTGCTGGTTGTAACTGGGATCCAGCACAGCTTCACCGGAGAACACTGCGAAACTGTCTTTCTCCAGGATGCGGATCATGGGCACCACCGCTGGCTCGTTGCTGGGGTAGCACCACAACTGGATCTCTGTGGGCAGGGCGCTTTTCTCGCCGGTGATCGCCAGACGGACAGTTATGGTGTTGTCCCTGTACAGGAGGTATGGCGGACAGGAAAAGTGATGGAAGGTGACCATTGAAGCCTCTCTGTTCTGTGTCTGTCTTGGGGCGGGGATCCGGCGGACTGCGGGGCGACCCTCCGGACGGGGAGAGCTGGCTGGATCCCTCCCGGGTGCCTCAGGAGCGTTTCCTGATGGTCTTCATCCCCTCCACCAGTTCCAGGAGCAGACCGTAGATCTTCTCCACCGAGGGTACGGACACCCTCTCTCCGGTGGTGTGGGCGCCGATGATGGTGGGTCCCAGGGAGATGATATCCATGGCGGGGTAGGCCGCCTTCAGGATCCCGCATTCCACCCCGGCATGGAGGACATTGATCTGGGGCTTGCTGTAGCAGTTTTCCTGGTAGATCCCCTCATAGAGCTTCAGCAGGGGTGAGTGGGCTGAGGGGGTCCAGGCGGGATATTCGTTGGCTTCCTCGATCCTGGCGCCGGCCTGCTCCAGGGCCTCGGCCATCATCTTCTTCAGATCGCCGGTGGAGGTCAGGGAGCGCAGCAGGGCCGTGATCATGAGTATGCCGTTCCGGGAGGTTACCAGTCCCAGGTTGCTGGAGGACTCCACTACTTCGGGAAACTCCTCGCTCATGGTGACCACCCCGTCGGGCAGGTCGCAGATGGCCTTGACGTAGCGCCGGGTGTCCTCCGGTGACATTGCCGGGGCAGGATCGTGGGATACGGCCTCCAGGCTGATCCGGGGATCTGTGTCCCGGTGCTCGGTCTTCAGGGAGGCGGCAATGGCGGCGGCCTTGCGGGCTGCCAGGGCAGTGTCCTCCGGGGTGCCGCACAGCAGCACCTGGGCGTTCACAGGGATGGCGTTGCGTAGGGTTCCCCCCTCAAAGGAGGCCAGGCGCAGGGGAATTTCGGCTGTCAGCTCCCGCACCACCCGGGCGGCGGTGATGATGGCGTTGGCCCGGCCGTGGTGGATATCGATGCCGGAGTGACCGCCGGTGAAGCCGGAAAACCTGAGCAGGAGCCCCTCCTCACCGCTGACGGCAGTGCGCTTCATGGGCATGGAGGCGTGGAGATCACATCCGCCGGCGGCGCCGATGATGACCTCCTGATCATTTTCCGAGTCAATGTTGACCATCATCTCCGAGGCCAGCATCCCCTCCCGGAATTTGGCTGCCCCCTGCATAGAGGTCTCCTCGGCCACGGTGAACACCGCCTCCAGGGGGCCGTGCTGGAGACCGGGATCGGTGATGATGGCCAGGGCGGTGGCCACGCCGATGCCGTCATCAGCTCCCAGGGTGGTGTGGACGGCGGTGACAAAGGGCTCTCCGGCATACTCCCGGATCTCCAGCTCCAGGGGATCCCGGGTGAAGTCGTGGGAGCAGCCGGGATCGCACACCGGCACCATGTCCAGGTGGGCCTGGAAAGCCAGGGCGGGAACCTGCTCCCAGCCCGGGGTTGCAGTGGCGGTGATGAGCACGTTGCCCGTGCCGTCAATGCGGCTGATGAGCCCCCGGGCGGAGGCGTAGCCGGCCACCCATTTGGCAGCCTCCGTCTCGTTGCCCGAGGCCCGGGGGATCCGGGAGAGCTCCAGGAAGATCTCCCAGATCCTGGCTGACGGAAGTGACTGCAGTCTGTCCATGGCGGTTGTCCTTAAACTGTCTGTCCGGCGGAGTGGGGCGGCCTGCCGGGCGTGTTCCTCCCCCAGGCTGGTGCACTGTCTGCCCGGGCGTTTCCGGGACAGCGGGGACCGCTTTTTCCGCAGGCCGATCAAAATTGAGTATAGCACAGTTTGTCCCGGCCACAGGCGGACGCCCGGCGGGGGACGGGGTTTCCTGATCGGTTTTTGTGATCCGCCTTGCGGGGGAGCGCCGGGGCGGGATGTGGGTGCCGGGAGACGGGAGGACGGGTGAGTATTAGGGCGGGAGGCGGGATGGCGCACGGCGTGGGCAGTCCGCAGCCCAGGGGGACGCGAGGCTACAGTGGTTGCGGGCTCCGGACGGCCCGGGATGCAGGATCCGGGAGCAGGATTAGGATTAGGATTAGGATCCGGCTCCGGCTCCGGATCCGGTCATGCCTGAAAATCCCTGCCGGAAGCGGGTTGAGACCCGTTTCAGATAGATCAGGGCGAGCATGTACAGGGAGATGCACAGGGCCACCCAAAGGCCGTAGAAGCCGTAGGGTCCGCCCAGGAGGGAAGTGAAGCACAGCACCAGCCCGCAGGGTACGGTGAACAGCCAGTACACCACCACGGAGGCGACGGAAATGACTGCCGTGTCCTGGATCCCCCGGAGGATCCCTGTGCCGGCGGTCTGGCAGTAGTCGCCGATCTGGTACACGGCCACGCATATGAAGACGTCCGTCAGAAGCTCCCGGACCTGGGGATCCCCGGTGTAGAAGCTGATGATCTCCCAGCGGAACAGATAGCTGAGGATCCCCAGGGCCAGGGCCAGGATCATTCCGGTGATGAGGGTGGCTCCCACAGTGAGCTCCATGCCCCGAAAACTGCCTGCTCCCAGGTGGAAGCCGGTTCTGATGGAGGCGGCGTGGGACAGGGACATGGGGAGCATGTACATCACGGACATGAAGTTGAAGAGGATCTGGTTGGCCGCCATGGCCTGGCTGCCCATGAAGGAGGCCAGGACGGAGAACAGGGAGAAGATCCCGATCTCAAAGAACACCGCCAGCCCCAGGGGGAAAGCCAGGCGGAAGTACCTCATGATCAGGGCGGGATCCGGATGGGGATGGGGGCTCAGCAGACGGTGGGCGCGGACGGCGGCCATGCGGCGCACCAGCAGGATCTGGAGCAGGAACATGAGGATCTGCACCAGATCTGTGGCCACGGCGCAGCCTTTGCCCCCCAGGGCGGGGAGGCCAAGGTGTCCGTAGATGAAGACGTAGTTAAGGCCCACGTTGCACACCAGTCCCGCTGTGCAGCAGATCATGGTGATCACGGTGTTGCCCAGCCCGTCGGTCAGGGCCCGGATCCAGCCGAAGGCAAAGGCGAAGGGGATCCCCAGGGCGATGATCCGGGTGTAGTCCCGGGCCACATCCTCCACCCGGGGCTCCAGATCCAGCAGTCCAGCGGCCGTGGATCCGGCCAGGCACAGGAGCACCGCCGCCAGGGCGGTCAGGGCGGCGGCCCGGCCCAGCTGGGTCATGGCTTCCTGGATCCGGCCGGGATCACCGGCGCCACGGTGGGAGGAGATCACCGGAGTCACGGCGGTCATCAGGCAGAGCAGGGGCAGGAGGATCAGCAGGTACAGGGCAGTGGCCAGGGACAGCCCGGCCAGATCGTCAGAACTGTACCGTCCAGCCATCACCGTGTCGGTGAAGGCCATGCCGGTGGTGGCCAGGCTCCCCAGGAGGATGGGGGCGGCCAGGGACATGAGCCGCCCGGCCTCCTTCCGATCCAGGATGAGATCCATGTCAGGCCGCCCTCAGAGACCGGGTGCCGCGGCGGAGCATCAGCAGGGAGTTTCCCACGGCCAGGAGCATGACTCCCACATCGCCGAAAACTGCTGTCCACATGCCGATGAGACCGGCGGCGCCGGCGGCCAGCAGCAGGATCTTGATCCCCAGGGCGAAGATGATGTTCTGGAGTACGGTCCGACGGGTCATGCGGGCGATCCTCAGGGCGTCGGCCACTGCCGCCGGGCTGTCGCTGATGATCACTGCGTCAGCGGTCTCCACAGCGGCGTCGGTGCCGATCCCGCCCATGGCAAAGCCCACGTCAGCCGCCGCCAGGGCGGGGGTGTCATTGAGACCGTCCCCCACAAAGGCGGTCTTTCCCGGGGATGAACTGCGGATCTCCCCCAGGATCCGGGCCTTGTCCTCCGGCATGAGCTCCGCATGCCATTCCCCCAGGCCAAGACTTGCTGCGATCTTCCCGGCGGCGCCGGCACTGTCCCCGGTGAGGATCACCGTGCGGATCCCCAGGGCGGTGAGATCCTGCAGCAGCCGGGCGCTTTCCGGCCGGATCTCGTCGCCGATCAGAAACCTTCCCAGCAGTTTCCCGCCCCGGGCAACCAGCACCTCGGCTGCGCCGGCGTCCTCCTCCGGCAGAGGCACTCCCTCCCGGAGCATCAGGCGCCGGCTACCGGCGGCCGCTTTCAGGCCGTCAACCGTGCCGGTGACCCCCATGCCCGGGATCTCCCGGAGATCTGAAGCCTCAGCGGGCTCTGCGCCCTGCTGAGATCGGAAGAGC
>ERZ842401.949-NODE-949-length-42980-cov-5.494863_pt1 | contig 42980 bp, 46 predicted proteins | sample MGYA00521270_ERZ842401 | MGnify/ENA primary metagenome ERZ842401 (study PRJEB31892, sample SAMEA3878208) | bioreactor metagenome | biome: Moose rumen | place: Sweden | collected 2011-10 | study: EMG produced TPA metagenomics assembly of the PRJEB12797 data set... | reverse complement strand
GCACGATGAATACGCAAAGCAATATCACCACGATTTGCAATTAAAACTTTTTCAAACATGATATGTTTCCTGAGGTTATTATTCAATAACGACCAGCGGTTCACCATATTCTACGGGGTCTCCGCTTTCTACCATAATCTTGGTAACTTTACCGCCTTGGTGAGCTTTTACCGGGTTGAAAGTTTTCATAGCTTCAATCAAACAAACGGTATCACCTTCACTGACAATGTCGCCGATTTTTACATAGTTGGCAGAGTTGGGATCACTCGAGAGATAAACAACACCGACCATGGGCGATTTTACACAGCCGGGCAGGGTTGATACGTCAACATCATCGGCAACGGGAGCTGGAGCAACAACAGGCTGAACAACAGGTGTTGCAGCAACAGCAGGTTCAATCGCTGGGGCAGAGCAGGTTGCTTGAGCCACACGTGATTTTACCAAAGATACGCGAAAGTGTTCGGTTTCGTATTCAAGTTCTGAAAGATCGTTCTTGTCGAGAATCTCGGCCAATTTGTTAACAATTTTAGTATCAATAGGATTTGACATTCCATTTCTCTCTATAAAATTAAAAACAACTGTTTTTGTTTTTACCCCAATATGAAATTTAAAACAACAAAAATATGCAAAAAAATGCGTTTTTTGGGGCAAAAATGTGCAAAAAATGCCATTTTTTGATGTTTTTTTGCATTTTTTAAAGATTCAAAAAACAGAAATGAGATTTCTATCGACCAAAATGTTGACAAAAAAGCTGAAATGAAGTATAATAAGCGTGTTCAAATGAATTATTAACTTAAATTATTTATAATATGAAAAAGATTTTTTCTTTTACCGCCGGCAAAAACTGGTGGCAGGGATCGGTAACGGTCAACTACAACTTCAAGACCATAGTGAAGCTTCTTTTGCTGATTATAGCTCTTCCGTTCCTGCTTCTCTACGTTCTCGGGCTCTATGCTCTTGACGGACTGAAGTGGTTGTGGAACAAGGCAATCAAGCCTTTCGGGTTTATTCTCTGGGGGTGGTTGGTGCTGTTTTGGGACTGGTTTGTCGGTCTTTTCAAGCGCACAGCTCCCGATGATCCCGTAGCTGAACGCAAAAAGGAGAATTCATGGCATTGGATAGGGGCAGCGGTGGTGCTTGTGTTACTGATTGTGGCATTTTGGCACAGTTGCTCTAACAGCATGAAAAGCGGTTTTGCCGATGTGCCCGAAGTGGTGTATGACGAGGCTTTTGATAATGTCGTTGTCGCTCGCGCATATCTTGATGGTGTGCAAGAGACTGTCAATGAAAAATGTCCTCGCGCATTGGTGGGCTTTAAGTTCATCAATAACAAACCGGTCAAGGACTATGATTTCAGCGGGCTGACTTACGAGGAGTCTGTTGATGTTGTGGCTCAGGATTGGCGCCCGTTGGTACTCGACAACCTTAATTCTGAGGTCAAGTTGACGCACAACCAGATGGTTGTGGTAACGCTTGCCGCCATGAGAATGGGCCGATACCGTTTTGCCAACTCAACTTTCCTGGCGAAAGTAAATGAGGGAAACCTCAAAGAGGCAGGCAAATGGCTGAAGATCGAAGATCGTGAGACCGGTGCGGAACCCAAGCAGTACTTTTATGTGCTGCAACTTCTCTGGTTCGATGAGTTGAGCATTGACGAACTGGTTAATCTCCCGATGTTTTCATACAAAGGAGTGAACGTTGAAGACATGTACGATACCAATGGTGACCATGTGTTCAACGAGGCAATCAGGAATCAACTCCGGAGAGGCAATTTCCGCACGGCAGCAGAGGCTCTCGGTCTTTAAGTTGTCCGGAGTGGCAAAGAAAATTTTCGATGAGCTCCTCACCTTCGGGTGGGGAGCTTTTTTATTTGACAAAAAAAATAAGGTGAGTATAATTAAGACATTAATCCCTTATTTTTGTGTATGAAAAAAAATGACGTATTGGAATTTATCGCACTGCCGATAATTGTGTTGATTTACGTCTTTGCCGTCTCTTGGATTCTGTTAGAAGGAGCTATGGACACAATCAGAGAACGCATTAAACGTAAAAAGAAGTAACGGAAATTCAACCCCTGATTATAAAGAGCCTTTTGTATAAGACAAAAGGCTCTTTGTGTTATTTATAAATAGACAAAAAATATAATTTGTGTTAGAATGTCCTCAATTAAGACGGAGAAGAATAATGCAAAAAAGTGTGGCTTATGAATGGTTGACTAAGTTTACCGATGGAAATGATCTGGGGTTTGATGACTGTTTTGAAGGTTATAAACAGCTGAATACGGCGGTCAGTGAATATAATGATTTGGCAGAATATGTAATGATGGCGGTTAATACCTCGTTGAAAATGTCAGGTTTTTGCTCTGATACTTCTCCGGCAGCAATGATGCTGTTTTGTAAAGCGTCGGAATATGTTGATGACAAGAATTTGGTTGCCGAATTTGATAAAATAATAAAACAAGATACTGTTTTTGCTATGCGTTGTGTTCCGGATTTGTTAAAATCTCATTCCAGTTTGGCTGATTATTTTTTTGATAAGGTGATGGAGGCTGCAGACAAAAGTGATGCAAACGGAGCCTATTTGTTGGGCAGAACGGCATCAGCAGTAATTATTGCTTCGGAAGATAATGCCGGGGTGATGTTGGAGAGAGCTGTTGCCAACCCGAATATCAGGAGCCAAATTTATGCTCATGCCGATGAAATATATGGCAAACACTTTAAGTTGGGGGGGCAACTTATTGATATAGCGGAAAAATATCTGAATGCGAAAAACTACGATGACTTTTATAAAAATATGGCGTTTATGGCAATGTACAACCCTACTGTTGATGAAAATACAGTTTATGTTGATGATAGCCGTCCGATTGACAGTTCTATGCCCAAGAAATGTTTGGAACTAATGGAAAAGCATGTCGAGGACGAGGCACAAGACCATACCGGGTTGTCAAGTTTGTATAAAAATGCGGGCAGAATGCGAGAAATGTTTTCTGAATATGAAGAACGAATTACAGCACTAATTAATAAAGGTCTAGAACACCCTCATAATAATAAGATATCGCAGAAGATTGCTTATCGGGTTTTAGGGGATTATGAAAAACTGTGCAGTAAGGTTTCCGTCCATAAAAGAGTGGATAAAAATGAACAAAATCCTTACGGTTTTGAAAATGTAGAGAATATTGATAACGAAAAACCGTGTGTGTTGGCTTTGGGTGGTGATGGGGTTCGTTTTGAAAAGGAATTGAATGGGTATTTAGGCGAAATCTATCGCTTGATGGAAAATCATGAATTGCAAGACAAAGTCAATGTTTATGGTGTTATTTATGATTTTGGCGAGTATATGGATGTTAATTGGGCCAGAACCAAGATGATGCATGATTATCATCGTAAAGTCAGGGACAAAGAGCTTAATGCCGAAACTAAAGATCCTAAATACATAAAAGATATTTTTAATGATTTTATTGAGCCGAGACTTGGCAGTAACGGAAGAAGATTTAGCACTAAGAAAGCGGCTAAAAATATTCGAAAACTGCAAATATTTGCACATTGCCACGGGGCTTATACCGCTTTGAAGCTGGAGGAAATGATGCAAAAAAGAATGGAAGAACTCGGGTATGATAAGGAAAGCAGAGAGCATATTCAAAAACAATTGTTGATTGTTGCACAGTCTCCATACTGTCCGTTGGGTAATTCAAAATCAACAATGATTTCTTTTGCTTCGGCAAGAGATATGGAAACCAGTCATTATAATAATTTTGAAACGGCACTTGATGCCATACGCAAAAAAGAAAAAATTCCGTTTAGTTGGTTCCCGGGCAAGAAAGGAAATCTGTTTTTGGCGGATAATATGGGAAAAGGTAATGATGAGCATAATTTTTGGGGATTTAGACCTTATTCACTGAATAGCGATGACGGGGCAAGGTTGATAATAACGGAAGGTAATGTGTTGGTTAACGGAGTTAAAAACGCTGTTGAAGGTAAGAAAGAGCTCGGCGATGTAAGGGAGCTGGTTGGGGAGAATGAATGGTTTGATGAGGCAGAAAATAACGGTAAAAAGATGTACAATAAGATATATTCAACAGCCATGGCAATGGCAAAAAATCGGGCTGAGCGTGAGTAATAAGTGTGTTTAAACAATAAATTAGAAAAAAATTACACAAAACATAAAAATATGCTGGACAATGTCTAAAATATCTATTATAAACTGTTCCGATAACTTGCTCGGGTAGCTCAGTTGGTAGAGCAGAGGACTGAAAATCCTCGTGTCGGCGGTTCGATCCCGTCCCCGAGCACCATTTCAAAGCCCTGTTCAATCAGGGCTTTTGTAGTATCTAGGCGAAAAAATCTTTCATAAAATCGGCATAAATCTGTGTGAGCTTGAGTATATTTTCAATGTTTTCGCATTCATTGACTTTGTGAATAGTAGTATTTGTCAGACCAAACTCAACAACCGGGCAGTGTGGGGCGATAAAGCGGGCATCAGAAGTTCCGCCTGATGTTGAGTATTCAGAGACCGCTCCGCAATGTTTTTTGATTATTGACGTGAGTAGTTCAATGTGTTTGCTTATTGGACTGAAAAATGATTCTCCGATGATATCAAATTTAAACTCAAAGGTGCCTTCTGTAGCCTCTGCTTGGCGTTTAACCATATTTATAATGCTTGATGATGTATGTACATTGTTGAAACGTATATCAATCTGAGCGGTTGCCCGAGCCGGAACAATATTGCTTGCCGTATTTCCAACATCTATGGTAGTTATTTGCATTGTAGACGGCGGAAAATATGGGTTGCCATTATCGAGGGTTATTGCCTGTAATTTGTGCAATAGTTCAACAAGGCTGTGGACAGGGTTGTCTGCAGTTGAAGCATATGCTGTATGAGCCTGTTTTCCGAGAGAAGTAATGTTGATGACAATATCTCCACGTCTTCCGATCTTGATGGCATCGCCAAAAATATGCGTATTTGAGGGCTCTCCAATGATTGCAAAATCAAATTTTTCTCCGCGGTTTATAAGCGTTTGCAAGGCAATTTTGGTACAGTTGACAACTGGTTCTTCCTCATCTGTAGAAAGAATTATAGTTATTTTGCCATGCCAATCCGGATCGGAAATAATCTTTTCGGTAGCTGATACAAAAGATGCAATGCCTCCTTTCATATCACAAACACCACGTCCGTATAAAATTCCGTTATCTATTTGGGCGGCGAACGGAGGGTGTTTCCATAAATTAATATCACCGGCGGGAACGACATCAAGGTGTCCGCAAAATAACAAATGTTTGCCGTTTCCACGTGAATATGTGGCAACAAGGGCGGGGCGAGTGTTTTTTTGATCAGTGATTTTAAGTATTTTAATTTTAAATCCAAGCTGAGAAAATTCAGCGGCAGCAATATTTATGATTGCTTCAATATCAGTACCGACACTGGAGCATGAAATAAGTTTTTGGCAAAATTCAACCGGATTTAACATGTTATTTCCTTTCTGAACATGATTTTACACATAAAAAAATATTTGACAATACTTTTGCTTTCTTTTAGTTTTGCCGAAAACGAGGAATAGCGATGTTAAAAGATATATCAGGATTGGATTTGAGACGACTGGAGATGTGCACGGCTGATTTGCACAGTCTGGTTGATTTACAGGATAAAATTATTGCCGGATTTAAGCCCGACGAACAACATTTTATTTTACACAGAACGTTAGACGACTTTAGTAACGCATTGAAAAGCGACCATATGTACGTTTTTGGGCTGTTTGATAAAAATCGGTTGGTGTCTCAGTCAATTTTGTCATTGCCGGGAAATAATGATAAAAGGGAGTTGGAAGAATTTGCTTTTCAGCGTCCCAATGAGGATTTGGCAATTTATAAGGCGGTGTTGGTTGATCCGCAATATCGTGGTAGAGGACTAATGAAACGAATGCTGAAAATTCGTGAAGAAGTTGCAATTGCTGTCGGACGTAAATTGGCAATTACGCAGATTGCTGCCGATAATCCGGCCAGTTGGGTGAACGCAATTCAATATGGTATGAATATTGCAAGAGTTGATTATGATCCGGAAGATAATGCAAAAGTGATTTATTTGCAAAAAAGTTTGGATGGTAGTACAGATTATAACTTGGATATGAGCCGTCCGTATGTTTTGGCATTGGGAACAGATGTTCATAAAAATGTACCGATTTTGTTCAACAAGATGATGAAGTTGTCTAACGACGGTTTTGTCGGAACCGGTTGGGATAAGTATAATAACAGTATTGTGTGGTATCCGCGGGTTGATGCTAGACAACCGATTGATATGATGTTAAAATCAGACGAATATTCAAAGTAGTTTTGCTTGCGGTGGAAAAATAATCAATATGGTAAGAAAGAACCATCAAGGCAATTGTAGTTATTTTGAGGCAGGGGCTCTAGTGCTGGCATAAATGTATATAGTGCTTGACAATGCTACGTAGAACAATAGTTCAGCGAGTTCCTCAAAGACCATGTTATGCATGATTTTTTCGGCGCATAATCCAAATGTAAAACCGCACATCAGCAAAATTATGCACCAAAGCGGAAATTTTATTGTATGAATGATTTGCAATATGTCGCGGTGAAGTTTGTTAAAAATAAAATAAGCAACTGTACAGGCGACAAAAATGCCATATAGCGGATGAACCAACCAACCGTATTTTATTTCCGACCATTTATAAAAGCTGTTTTCAGTACCGGGAACGGCAAAAAACAAAGTGCGTCCACAGTTGGTTTCACGCAACAGGAGGGCGATGATTATCAGTCCGACAAAGTGGAACAGTTTGGGGTGATTGCGAGAACAAAAAGCAATGATGCAGGCAAGTATCAAAACAAGCATTTGGAGGTTTTCAATAGGTCCGTTTTCAAATCCATAACTTGTTGGTAAAAGCATAGTGCATGGTACTGTAATCAATGCTATTAATATGGCCGGCAGAGTTGATTTGTATAAGTGTAAGTCAAAATATTTTGATAGTCGTTTAATCATAGCTTAAATTACTTTTCGTAAAATTCCGTTAGCTTGTTTCAAAAGTTGCTGTGCTTGTTCGAGAGAGCATTTTTTTGCGGCCATTACACACGCCGATTTGACGTTGTTTTGGCTCTGTTCGAGATATTTGGCGGCCTCTTTTTCAGATATATCGGTAATTTCAGATACAAAACGAATGGCGCGTTGTTGCAGTTTTTCGTTCAGAACTCTTAGGTCAATCATATAATTTTGGTAGGTTTTGCCAATAAGAATCATCGCCCCCGTAGAAAGCATATTCAGAACCATTTTTTGTGCGGTTCCTGACTTCATGCGAGAAGATCCGGTTATAACTTCTTCTCCAACAATCGGGTTGATGAAAATGTCGGAGAATTTTTTCATTAAAGCATCGGGATTGGATGTTACGGCAATAGTTTTGCAGCCGATTTTTTGTGCGTGTTCCATTACTGTCATAACATAACGCGGAGCACCATGAGCAGATATGCCGACAATGACATCTTTTGGGGTAGGGGCAAAGTCGTTAAGATCTTGGAGTGCCATTTCTACACTGTCTTCAGCGTTTTCGACTGATAAGCGCAGAGCTTGATCGCCACCGGCAATATAACCACAAACCATGCCATGTTCAACACCAAAAGTAGGCCAGCATTCAGACGCATCCAGCACGCCGATACGACCTGATGTTCCGGCCCCAAAATAAGCCAAACGTCCGCCATTGATGAAAGCGTTGGCAATTGTTTCAACCGCTTGAGCAATTTGCGGCAACACTTTTTGGATTGCGGGTGCGACTTTGAGATCTTCGTGATTGATTGTTTCAACAATTTGCAATGAGGACATCAAGTCAATGTCTTTGGTATCGGGATTGCTTTGTTCGGTTAAACTTATGCTTGACATATTGTATCCTTTATATTTTACTCGATTATACGAGGAAAAAATTAATAAATTGTAATTTTAAAAAATATTTTCAGATAAGGAGTTAAAGTATGAAAAAATTGGCGATTTTGTGTTTTATTATCTTGTGTGTTTCTGCATGTGGAAAGGTGCAGGATAATAAGGCAGAGGAGCACAAAGCAACGATGAAACGCTTTGAAACAATGATTAATACTGCCGATACAAATATTGCCAAAGAAATAGTCGCTGATGATGCGCCGTTCTATACACCGGCATCACCGAAACCACTTTACGGCGGAGAAGGGTATCTTTCGGTTGTTCATTGGATGAGAAAGGGCTTTTCCGATGTTAATTGGAAGTTAGAAGAAATGGTTGCTGAAGGGAATGTTGTCGCAGTTCGTTGGACTTTGAGCGGTACACATGACGGCGAGTTTATGGGAATGCCGGCGACAGGTAAACATTTTTCCACATCGGTTATGAATTTCTATTATTTTAATGATGAAGGTAAAGTTGTCAATGATATTGCCGCCGAAGGTATGATTGGCATCTTGCGTGGTATCGGAATGTTGGAGAAGTAAGACAAAGCCGAGCGGTTAAACTCGGCTTGGTTTTGTTGATATTTTTTATTATTTCACTTTTTCAATAAAGCTCTTAATATCTTCGGCAAATGCCTTTGGTTGTTCAAGAGCGGTAAAGTGTCCGCCGCGCGGTATTTGTGTATATTGCACAATCGGATAGTGCCTTTCTATCCATTTCCTCGGTGCCGGCAAAACATCTTTTGGAAATGCCGCAATCGCCACAGGAACGCTGATTTTATCCATCGGCGGCAATGTCCAAGTATTGCCGTAATATACACGTTGCGAAGTGCAAGCCGTATCTGTCAACCAATAAAGTGTTAAACAATCGCACAAATCATCTTTGCGTAAAAGCTCCCAATCGCTCCACGCATGATATTTTTCTATCACCCACGCCGCCAACCCGACCGGAGAACCGACAAGTGCATAAGCCAAAGTTTGCGGCTTTGTGCTGTTAATGTTGATATACGCAGCTTCATCGCGCAACCATTTGTTTGCAAGATGTTTATAATCCAATTCTTCCGGCATTAATTGTTCATCTTTTGCAGCTAAAAGTTCTTTAACCATACCGACATCGGTCAAATGAATACCTTTAACTTCATTAGGATAATTTGCCGCCAAATAACAGGTTACACCGCGCCCCATATCGCCGCCCGATGCTACATATTCTTTATACCCCAGAATCTCAGTCATTAAAATATGCCAAATCTCGGCAATTTCCGCATTGTTGATAAAACCTTTTTCCGGTAATGTTGAAAAAGCAAATCCGCATAATGACGGCACAATTAAATCATAATCTTTGAGCAAATCAAAAAGTTTAGCATAACGCAGAAAACTGTCCGGCCACCCGTGTGTCAACAACAGCGGCATCGCACCTTGTTTCGTTGATTTAATGTAAAAGAAATGAATTTTTAACCCATTTATCTCGGCAATAAATTGGGAATATTGGTTTAATTCATTTTCTTTTTTGCGCCAGTCATAATTATTTTGCCAATAATCCAACAGTTCGCGTAAATATGTCCTATTTGTGCCGAATTTCCAACTTTCATTAGCCAAATCCGGCGGCAAACGTGTATCTTTTAATCGTTGCCGTAAATCAGCAAGCTGTTCTTCCGAAAAATGAATTTCAAACTTTTGCACTATGTGTATGCTCCTAAAATCAAATTTCCGCTATCTTATAGCTATTATCTATACGTTGTTTGATTTCTTCTGTATCAACTTGAGCTATTTGTAATTTATATCTGCAAAAAATTCAAACAATTTTTATTTTTGATGAACACGGTCATCTTCCGCAGACGTTATTTCCTCTCGGTGTGCCAGTATCGGTAAAAGAACGTGCTTTTAAACTCGGCTTTAAATCGGCTTTAAATTAGATTTATTTATTTTTTCATCTTTTTTATCTCACTTTTAATCGTTTCAGAAACACGATAAGATTCTCTTATTTTTTGCAGAGATTTGCTATACGTTTCCTTGTCCAGATGACATTGTTTTGATTTGAGGTAGTTGAAGCATTTTTCAGGGTATTTGCCCATAACCGTGGCAATCGCCCAAGCTACGCCCATTTGGGCATAATAATCATCGGTATTCAAATTATCCAAAACTTTCATCACGCGGTCAATATATTCGTCATTTAAATAATGCGAGAGCAGCATCACCGACACTATCCGGCTTTCGAATTCTTGGTCGGAATGCTGATATTGCATTACAAAATCCCAGACAATTTTCGGATATTTGCGAGCAATTTTGAAGTTTTGACACAATGAATCATTAATACCCCAATCGTCAACATAAGGAACAAATGCTTGAAAATATTTCAGCAAAGTTTTGATGTCATCTTTAACGTAGCCGATGATGAAGGCATGTAGAAGTTTTAATTCAAAAGAAGAATAATCATCTGCGTCTAAAAATTCACGATAGTTATCTTTGGCAATTTTCTGCGCCAACTTCCGCAATTCCGGCACCGAAATCCCGAAAGTAGTTCGCTTTATCCCGTTTAATTCTTGTTTGATTTGTGCTAGTTTCATGTTTAATTTTTTTTTGTTGTTTCGGATATCTTATTATTTCTTTGCAAGTTGTTTTTTGAGCATCTTTGGCAGGTCGCTGTATTTTATACCGACCATTTGGGTTATTGTCTTTTGCATTACTACAAAGCAAGCAACCATACAAACCAGACCGATTGCAAAATCAAAACCTGTAACGAGATTGTTTCGGATGAGATACACAAATAAGACAATGCTCACAATCGCTTGCATTTCAGCAGTTACAAGCCCCGGTGAATAAAAGTGCGGGCACTTAAACAGTCGAATAGCAAAAATGTGCACTAGTCCTTCAAACAAACCTAAAAAGGCAAGCGGTAAAATGGTAATCGGGTACTGATGAAAAATTAAAGGTGTTAAAGTAAAAGTAAGGAGCAAAATACTCGTCGGAATACGGCTTTGACGTTTCAGCTTTTCATCTAAATCAATCCCGATCATCTTGGCAATCAAATCGGCAAATCCACCCGGATATTTCATTTCTTCCCATTCGTGCAGAACGAATAAGAAGATATACACCAACACAAATTTTTGAATAACGGATAAATCGCCGACAATCCCGGCAAACACAAGAGCCAGCATTGATATAACCGTATAAATCTCCAAAGCGTAGAATTTGATAAATTTCAACATTTTTTACACCTCTAAATTATAGCATACTAAATTATTTGTAATTTACATTTGTGAACAAAATCAAACGATTTTCAATTTTGATTTCACGGTTGCCTTAAATATCTTTTTTTAAAGAAACTCTATGGTCATCACCCCATTGGCAAAGGTTAAACAATATCGGAATAAGCGATTTCCCTTTACCGGTCAAGCTGTATTCCACTTTTGGCGGCATTTGAGGATAGACCTTGCGGCTTATCAGGCCATCTTTCTCCAGTTCTTTTAGAGTTGTGCTTAACATCTTAAAGGAAATTTTGCCGATGAGCCGATGTAAAGCATTGTGTCGTAGAATCTCAAATTCTCCGAGCCAATAAAGGATAATCATTTTATATTTGCCACCAATCAATGACAAAGTATAGCCAAATCCGGTGTCTTCCAGTTTGGTATTCGGATTGATACAACTGTTCTGCATTTTATGCTCTCTTTTTGGTTAGTATTAAACAAATTTGTTAGTATTGATTTTCTGTATCATATAATATTAAATCACTATTAGCAAGATTATTTCAGGAGATACTTATGCTGAAGAAAATACTTTTTATGCTGGCAATGTTCGGAATGTTTGCAATACCGAGTTATGCCGCAGATATTAACACTAACAATGGAGAAAATACAATGACGGAGACATCTGTTAATGATTACGAAGCAGTTAAGTCTGCCTTAAACAAATATTTGGAAGCAGGAAAGCAAGGTAAAAGCGAAGTTATGAAACCTGCGTTTCATAAGGATGCAATAATGTACACTTCCGCCAAAGGTGAAGTCAGTGGCGGAGCAATTCAAGGTTTGTATGATTATATCGATGGTAATCCTGCCGCACCGGAAATTGAAGCCGAAATTACGGCGATTGATATTGCCGGAACTGTTGCATATGCCAGAGTTGAATCAAATAATTGGCATGGCGCCAGATTTTCTGATATGTTCTTGTTAGTAAAAGATGGTAATGAATGGAAGATTTTAACTAAAGTTTATTACACACACTAAAATATCTCTGTTTATCACACAAAGAGCCGAGCTTTGAAAGTCGGCTCTTTGTTGTTTTTAGTCGGTGGTTGAAACATCAACATCAGGTATGATTTCCAACGCATATTGCGGATAGGCTTGATGTATTTCTTTATACAGCGTTTTGATGCCGTCTTCCGGTTTAATGTCAAAACTCAATACCACGTCAAAGCGCATTATTTTAGCCTCAATATCTAAATAAAATCCATGCACCTGAACCGCCCATTTGTGCTTTAACACCTTGGTTTTAACTTCTTTTTCAATTTGCATAGCTGCATCATTTCGGGTATTATAAGCATATATGCTGACACCAGCTAAAATAACACCGGTTTGTTCATATATTTCGGTTTCTATATGGTGGGTTAAAGCACTTATTTCTTTGGCAGTCATTGTATCCGGCACTTCGATATGAACGGAAGCATAATATTTATCCGGTCCGTAATTATACATAATTAAATCATAAGCTCCGCGCACTCCATCGGCTTTGGATATAAGGTGTCTGATCTTGTTTGTGATTTCTTTATCAGCTCGTGTTCCTAAAATTTCATTGAGTGTTTCTATCATCATTTCAATACCGGATTTTATAATAAAGCCTGAAATAACCACTCCGACGTAGGCTTCCAATGAATAACCGGTCAATATAAATACTATGGTCGATGCCAAAACGGAGGCGGATAAAATAGCATCAAACAGCGCATCTGAACCGGAAGCAATAAGCGAGCCTGAATTAACCTTTTGACCTTGTGTTTTAACATATTTTCCTAAAACAACTTTGACGACTACTGCAACCGCTATAATGATGAGCGAGGTTATACTGTAATCCGGTGTTTCGGGATTGATTATTTTCTTAATTGATTCTATTGCCGAAGTAATACCGGCATAAAGCACAATCCCTGATACAGCCATTGCACTAAAATATTCAATGCGACCATAACCTAGCGGATGTTTTTTATCAGGTAATTTTCCTGCCAGTTTTGTTCCCACAATTGTAACGATGGAAGAAAGCGCATCGGATAAATTGTTTACTGCATCTAGTATTACGGCAATAGAGTTAGATATAATGCCGACAGCGGCCTTAAATGCTGCCAAAAGCACATTGGTCAAGATACCGATAATGCTGGTTTTTATAATGACTTTATCTCGATTCATAATTTTATGTTCCCTATGCGGCATTGAACTTGGTTTTCGGCTGCTTGCACCGAGGGCATTTCCAATCTTCCGGTAAATCTTCAAAGGCAACACCGTCATGTTCTGCCGGGTCATATACATAACCGCAGACTGAGCATACATATTTGCCGCTTTTGGTTTTGAAGATGATCTCGCCGACAGGCAAGGTTGCCGGCGGGTTATTTAGGTCTACAATGCGCTTGGCTTCAAGGTTTTCATAGCCTAAAGGTGTATGTGTCGAGAGATAAACGGTCGGATTGTGGCTCACAAATTCACGAACACGATTTAAGGTAACTCGTGCCGCTGCCAAGTCGTCATAAACGACAGAGAGTTTATTGGCATAAAGAGCCTCATCGGTGTAGGTTATATCGCCTTGAAACATATAAAATAATCCCTCATTTTCGGCAATCACCAGACTGTTACCTTTGGTATGACCTTTGGCTTTGATATAATAAATGCCATCGGCAATCTTTTGACTTTCGGGAAAATTATGATAAGCACCGTCGGTAAAATGAACGGGAATGATATTTTCTATGCCTTTGAGTTCATCGGCATTGCATTCTTCAGCATTGATATAGATTTTGGCATTCGGAAAGTTCTTTAATTCTCCGGTATGGTCTGCGTGTTTGTGGGTAATCAAAACTTTGCTGATTTGTTCAGGTTTGTAGCCTAAATCCGCTAGGGCTTCCATGTAGGATTTAATATCTTTGCCGGTATAAATCATTGTGGTTTCATCAGGTGATTCTTCAGGCGTTCCTGCCGGCAAGCCAGTATCTACCAAAATTACTTCATCACCTGTGTCAATTACATAGTTTTGCAATCCGGATCGATACTTAATATTTGTATCAAATTTATCAGCTCCTTCTTCGCCGCCAAAGGCAAATCCTTGCACCATAAATCCATTGTTTCTGAATTTTACTGCTTGTATTTTCATATCATAGTCCTTTATTAAAGCAACTCTGCGATTTTTTCTTCCACCATATTCATATCAGCTGTCGGTTCAAAACGAGCAATAACAACGCCGGATTTATTGACTAAAAACTTGGTAAAGTTCCACTTGATATCCGGATTTTTATCCCAGTTTTTATCCTCTTTGGCTAACATATCACCCAAAAGCTCGCTAAACTTGTGTTCACCAAATCCGGCAAAACCTTTTTGGGATTTTAAATAGGTATAAAGTGGCAATTCATTTGCACCGTTAACGTCAGATTTTTTCATTTGCGGAAATTTTGTATTATAATGCAACTGACAAAACTCATGCACTTCTTCATCTGTTCCCGGAGTTTGGTGTCCGAACTGGTTGCAGGGAATATCAATAATTTCAAGACCTTTGTCATGATATTTTTCATATATTTGTTCCAGAGCCTCGTATTGCGGTGTAAATCCGCAACCGGTTGCCGTGTTAACAATCAACAATACTTTGCCCTTAAAATCAGCTAATTTTAACTCCTCGCCGTTTGGTTGGGGCGCACTATAGTCATAAATGCTCATCTTTTATCTCCTCACATATTCATTGTTGCCAAGCGTTTGCCCATTTCATAGGCTTTTCTCAAGTCAATTGGAAATTGTCTGTCGCGAACTTGAGCTTTGTGTTCGGGATCAAATAAATCACAATCATATTTGGAGTAGTCTGTATATTGGAATGTATCAAAGGAATACAGCGTTTCCGAATAGCCAAATACGGCATGTAGGCTCTCTTCATTTTCTCTTAAAATGATGTCGTATTTATTGCGCTTATATTGTTCTTGAGTAGCGTTCATAGTCATAATTACACCGACGGGCAAGGTGCGTTGTATAACGCGTTTGAGACCTCCGTTAACTCGGTCCAGCATATATGTATGTGCCGGAAAAACAAAGCGTTCCATAAAACAGCGGAACATGCCTGAAGGGTAGGAGTGATAGACCGGAGAACCAATAATTACGGCATCGGCATTGAGGCATTTTTCTAGCAGTGGTGTCAGACCATCTTTGTAAAAGCACAGGCCTTTCTGAAGTACTCCTTTGCGTTTGCAGGCAAGGCAACTTATGCAACCCTTGTAGTTCAAATCATAGAGATTAAAAAACTCAACTTCGGCTCCGCTTTCGGTTGCTCCGCGTGCGGCTTCTTTTAGCAATTTCGCTGTATTAAAGTTTTTGCGGGGGCTTCCGTTTATTATGATGACTTTTTTCATGCATTCATCCTTAGAAAATTTTTCAGATCATCAGTTTAATTCAATATACTTAAAATATAATTAAAAAAGCCGAGGAAAACTCGGCTTTTGTCGTTAGAAAAAATGCTATTTGTCAGGTAAATCTTTTAGTTTTTTACCATTGTATTCAAAGTAAGCAGCTCCCTGATATGCACCACTCTTACTAACTTCTCCACGTTCTTCAAAAAGTTTGCGAGCCAGCGGTGATAACTTCCATATGTCTCCGTTATATTCAACTTCACGTTCATTTATAATTTTTGCAGTTTTACTTTTATCTTTTACAAATGTAATAATATCACCGTTTTTTAAGCCTTTTTTTGTAAAACTAAATAATTTGTTTTGTTCATCTGTTTTAGCTAGCTCGGCAAATTCTTTCTCTTTATCTTTAATTTCTGGATAAATTATTTGACCTTCAAAAGCGGTTAATAATCTTCTGACCAGCTCGGGAGCCAAAGAAAAAAGTTCTGTATTTCCCAACTTTTGTGTTGAAAATACTTCTTGCAATAATTTCTCTTTTTGTTTGTAATCTGAAACCTTTATAGCAAAGTATTTTTTTAAGCCGTTGATTTGGGCGTAGCCATTTGATTCTAAAAATCGCATACGTTCCTGATATTGTTTTTCCTCAGTGATTCCAATTTTTATCAGGTGTGGAGTTACTGTTGTCATGATGTAAATAATTCCATCGTTCATTTTTTTAGTTCCTTTCAAATATGTCCTATTTTTTAGAATTTCGTTGCCAATCTTCAATTTTGCGCTGAACATCTTTTATTTTATCACGTAGATTACGAAGTTCATAAGAATGTGAATTTTCTATATTTGATGTTTCGCGTTCACATTGGCGTTCTTCATTTGAAATTTGTGAGGCATATTTGTTCTGAACTTGTGAAAGCTCTCTTTTATATTGTTGTTCTATTTTATCTTTTTCTCGAGACATTTCACGCTCAATATCTTTAATTTTATTGTCTTTTATTTCAATAATGTGTTTTTTTTCTTCAAATATACGCATACGTTTGTTTTTTAAATCTTCTGCCAGATGAGTTAATGTGTTTTTTAAATCTGATGAAAGATTGTAAGGGATATTGCGTGTATATTCACGATATTCATTTTCGATTTCTGATTTTTCAGAATTTCCAAAACCAAACATATTATTTTCTCCTTAAAGTTAACAACAAAAAACCACCTTGATGAGAGGTGGCAGGAAGTTGAAACCTATTTTCAGGAAATAGTGTAGTTTATTTGATATAAAATATATCTTATTAACTACCTTCCTGCCTATAGGCAAAAAGGTAGTCTTTTACATCTGGAAAACCAGATAACCTGAAAAAGAGGGTTTCAAACCTCACATTGGTAATCAGCCAATGTATGTTTAGGCTATTTTATATTCTTTAGATAGTCAAGTAATTATGATAGTTATTTTGAAAAATTAGAAGATCCCTGGAATTTTTTGCCTAGGCAAAAAATAGGGATGACATCGTTGGGGGATTTTATTTATGTGATTGTAAAATATAATTAAAAAAAGCCGAGGAAAACTCGGCTCTTGTAGTTATTTGTTGTGGGTTAAAATAGTCCTTCAGCCCATGATTTCAGCTCTTCTGCCGATACACCGGCGGAAAAACGTTTGCCTTCCAAAACGTTGGCAGAAGGGGCTAAGGCTTGCATGTTTTTACCGGAATCGCCAATGCTACTCATGCCGGAGGTGGCAAACGGAATAACGGTTTTGCCGGCAAAGTTATAGCTCTCCATAAAAGTATCTATGATTGACGGCTCACGATACCACCAGATCGGAAAGCCGACAAATACAACATTGTATTGACTCATGTCGGCGACTTGGTCAGCAATAGCTGGGCGGCTTGATTTGTCAGCCATTTCAACCGAACTGCGGCTTTTTTTGTCAGTCCAGTCAAGGTCAGCGTTGCTGTAGGGGTGAACCGGTTTGATTTCAAACAAGTCGGCATTAATTGCCTGTGATAAACGTTCGGCAACTTTAGCAGTTGTGCCGGTGGCACTAAAATATGTTACCAATATCTTTTTATCTGTCATGTTATTCTCCTGTGCTTGTACATTAATATTGCTCAAAAAAGTGAGAACAGCAGTAATTAAAGATAAAAATTTTTTCATGATTTTACCTCTTAAATATTTTGTAATATATCATCAACAATTTGTTTAACAGTCAAGTGATAACGGTTGTAAAGATTTGTTAAATCTGCACGGTCAGTAAATTCTTTAAACGAGCCGTAGTTTAATACTTTCATTTCGTAGGGACCATAAAATCTGGTAACCTTTTCACCAAAACCACCATCAAGTTCACCATCTTCAAGAGTAATGACAAGCTTGTGTTCAGCTTTGAGTTTTTCAAGGCATGACTTGTCAACTCCTGTCAAATAGCGAGGATTAATCAGGGTAGGTGTCAGACTGTGCTTTTTGAGTTCTTCTGCTACTTGTTGTCCCAACTTGAAAAAACTGCCGGCGGCAATAATGGCTACATCTTTGCCTTGTGCAGCTGTTTGATAAGTGTTGAGGTTGTCGTAGTTCTTGTCTACACCTGCTGTGGTATGGACAATCTCTTTAGGCATACGGATAACGACCGGATGTTTGTTTTGTTCCAGTCCCCAGTCAAGCATTGCTAAATATTCTTCAACCGTGGTTGGCGCCAGATATACCAAGTTAGGAATATTGGAGACCATTGAAATATCAAACGAGCATAAATGTGTCATATCAGCACCGGAAATACCTCCCCAGGCAACCAATATAACAGCAGGGTTGTTGTTTAAGGCCAAATCCTGCGACAGTTGGTCGTATGTGCGTTGGATAAATGAACTCATAACCATAAAGATAGGTTTGCAGCCACCTTTAGCCAGAGCAGAGGTGAAGGCAACACCGTGTTCTTCGGCAATGCCGACATCAACAAAATGTTCACCTAAAACTTTACGTCTTTCGGCGTTGAGTCCGAAAACTCCAGGAGTTCCAGCGTTGACAGCTACGATGCTCGGATCGTTTTTAATTTTTTCAAGCAGATAATTGTAAGTAATGTCGTTATAGTTTTCGCCCGACATATTCCACTTGGGGCTACCGTCTTCAAGGTTGAAAGGAACGCTCCAGTGCCATGGCTCTTTATTTTGTTCGGCAAGGGCGTAGCCTTTACCTTTTAGGGTGTGGATATGGATTACAGTAGGTTTGTCGGTATCTTTAGTTTGATTCAAGATATCAATCATTGCTTCCAAAGAGTTGCCGTCTGCAACGTAGTGATAATCAAAACCCAAGGCTTTGAACATATTGCATTCGGCTTTGCCATCGGTTTCACGCAAAAGACGGAGGTTGTTATACAGACCGCCGTGATTTTCGGCGATAGACATCTCATTGTCGTTCAAGATAATTATGATGTTGCTGTTTAATACTGCTGCGTTGCTAAAGCCTTCCAGAGCCTCTCCGCCGGAGAGTGAGCCATCACCGATAACGGCGATTACATTATGCTTTTCATGGCGGAGGTTACGGGCTTTTGCCAGACCGCAGGCAAGGCTGACAGAAGTTGAGGTATGTCCGACTTTGAAGAAATCATGTTCACTTTCGTCCTGATTGGTGTAGCCGGATATTTTTTGCATGCCTTCAGCAGTTAAAAAGCCTTCTTTACGTCCGGTAAGTAACTTGTGCGGATAGCATTGGTGCGAAACGTCCCAGACAATTTTGTCTTGAGGAGAGTTGAAAACATAGTGCAGGGCAATTGCAGTTTCAACAATTCCGAGGTTGGGACCGACGTGTCCACCGACAGTGCTGTCGCGGTTTAAAATAGCATGGCGGATTTCGGAGGCCAATGTCTGCATTTGTGAGACATTCAGTTTTTTGAGGTCAGCAGGTGAATTGATTTGATCAAGATAAGACATTATTTTTTTCCTTATTTTAAATTATTCTTAAAAAATTGTTCGATTTTATCAAACGGAATTTTTTCTAGGTTGTCATACAAATCTACATGGTTCGCATCAGGAACGATAAATAACTCCTTGTTATTGCCGGTCAGTTTTTTGAAAGCGTCTTCCGAAAAATAACGACTATGAGCTTTTTCACCATGAATCATCAAAACGGCACTTTTGATTGTATCACTATAAGCTAAAATAGGTTGGGTTATTAACGATAAAGCCGATGTGGTGTTCCAATGACCGTTAGAATTGATTGAACGTTTATGAAAACCACGCGGTGTTTTATAATATTCAAAATATTCTTTGATAAATAACGGCTCAGAACCTGTTAATTTGTCAGGAAGACCGGGAGCTTCAGCATAAGTGCCTTTCATGGCATCTTGGGTGCGTTGTTCGTTGAGATTTTGGCGCAGTTTGTAGAGGTCGTCGGCAGACATGCTGTCATTATAGCCTTTGGCACTGACACGTGTCATATCATACATTGTAGAAGTTACGGTCGCTTTAATGCGAGTGTCTTGTGCGGCGGCGTTTAGTCCGAAACCGCCAAAACCACAGATGCCGATAATTCCGATTTTATCTTTATCAACATAAGACAAAGTGGTTAGGAAATCAACTGCGGCACTAAAGTCTTCGGTGTTAATGTCGGGTGAGGCGACGTTGCGGACTTCACCACCTGATTCTCCGGTAAAAGACGGATCAAAGGCCAAAGTTACAAAGCCACGTTCGGCCATGGTTTGAGCATATAAGCCCGAGGATTGTTCTTTGACAGCGCCAAAAGGACCGGAGACGGCAATGGCAGGAAGCTGTTGGGTGCTTCGATCTTTGGGGATATAGATATTGCCGACCAAAACTATGCCGAAACGGTTTTGGAATGATACGCGGTGAGTTTCAACCTTATCGCTTTGGGGAAATACTTTGTCCCATTGTGGTGTGTTTTCAGCGACGTCTTTGGATTTGTTTTCTACTATGGGGGTGTCTTTTTTCATAAAATAATAACCTCCTGCTAATACGATTATTGCAATAAGTGATAAAATTATTTTTTTCATGTATTTCTCCTATCGGATAAAGTTTGTAAACACAATTTTTTCTTCTTTTGGCATTGGGACATCGGCTTTTTTCCCGGCTTCTTGGCATTTTAAGTGCCATGCCATATTGCGAGCTAGAATGCGCATATTTTGCAGGCCTTCTAAATCTTGTTTGACATCATCGGGTGTGTGTCCATGTACCATGTTCCAATATCTGCCGGATATTACGGGCATTTCAGATATGGTAAAATATTTATTGAGTTGATCAAGAGTTGCGGTAGTTCCGGAGCGACGAGCGCTGGAGACGGCAGCTCCCGGTTTGTGGCGGAAGACAGTACCGTTTCCGGACATAAATGCAGAGAAGAAAGCTCTGTCTAAAAAGGAGGTTATTGCCCCGCCGGCGGAGGCATAATGTACAGGAGAGCCAAAAATAAAACCATCTGCGGTTTTGGCGAGTTCAATAAATTCGTTGACCTTGTCATTAATAACACAATGTCCGAGTTTGGCACAAGCATGACAGCCCATACATCCGGATATAGGTTTGGTGCCGATGTAATAAATTTCAGAATCAACACCTTCCTCTTTTAAAGTGTTTGCAATTTCGCACAGAGCGGTAAAAGTACAACCGTTTTTGTGCGGAGAGCCATTTAGAAGCAATACTTTCATAACATTTTCCTTTCTAAAATCCTAATTCTTTGAGCCAGGCCGAAACTTTGGCCTTGACTTTGTCCTGAGAGTTTTGAGCCTCGTGTCCGTAAACGGCTAAACCGCTCAATGTTTTGGCGCCGGTGGCTTTTTTGAGGTTGGCGGGGATAGCTGACAACCCGCTGCCTTCATGAGTTACAAACGGGACAACGGTTTTGCCGGACCAATCGTGTTTTTCAATAAAAGTATAAAGTGCCATAGGCATGTCTGCCCACCAGACAGGAGAACCGACGAAAACGACGTCATAATCATCAAAGTTTTCGATATCACCGATGATGGCAGGGCGGGTGTTTTGAGATTTTTCCTGCTTTGCGACCTGTGTGAGTTCTGTATATCCGGCCGGGTAGTTATCATTTTGGAGTTTAACTTCAAATAAATCGCCGTTGGTCTCATTAGCAATCATCTCGGCAACGATTGCGGTGTTGCCTTTAGTGATATTGCCGACGCTGTATTGTTCGCCGGTGCGTGAAAAATATACAACCAATGTTTTCATGTTTTTTTCCTCTGCTTTAACTGCCCATGTGAGCAAAATGATGGTTAAAATTGTTAAGCCTAATATAATCTTTTTCATGGTTTTTGTCCTATTTAAAAAGCTCCGGTTTTGATGTGGGGAACATATGGTGCCTCAAGGGCTTTGATTTCATCTTCAGTGAGATGAATATCAAGGGCGGAGACGGCTTCTTCCAGGTGTTTGGGGGAAGTCGAGCCGACAATCGGAGCGGTGATATACGGTTTAGAAAGCATCCACGCCAATGCATTTTGTGCCATGGAGTTACCATTTTTCTTAGATACTTCTTCAAGAGCATCAACGACTTTTTTGTCTTGTTCCGGCGTTGTCCAAACCTGAGGTGAAACATCGTCAATTTTGGAGCGAGCGGTTTGCTGTCCCCAAGGGCGGGCACAACGACCGGCAGCCAACGGCGACCAAGGGACAACGGCTATTTTACGGTCTTGACAAAGCGGCATCATTTCGCGTTCTTCTTCACGATAAATCAAGTTATATTGATTCTGCATAGAAACAAATTTGGTCCAGCCGTGCTGTTCGGCAATATTCTGCAAACGTTCGAACTCCCACGCGAACATTGTGCTTGCACCAATATAGCGGGCTTTTCCGCTTTTTACAACGTCGTGCAGAGCTTCCATAATTTCTTCCATAGGGGTGTTGTGATCCAGACGGTGAATTTGATAGAGGTCAACATAATCCAAGCCCAGACGTTGCAAACTGTGGTCGATTTCGGCCATAATGTTTTTGCGAGAACTACCGCCACCGTTGGGGCGACCGAGGCGCATGTCAAAATGAACTTTTGTTGCGACCACAATTTCATCGCGGTTTAAGCCGAAATTTTTAATCAAGCGACCGGTTATTTCCTCAGATGTTCCCATTTGATAAACATTTGCGGTGTCAAAGTAGTTGATGCCAAGGTCAATAGCCTTTTTAAATATGGGTTTGGCGTCATCATAGTCTTTAGCCCAAGGAAAAACTCCGTTTTCTTTACCGGGTTTACCAAAGCTCATACAGCCTAAGCAAATTCTGGAAACATCAACACCGGTATTGCCTAATTTTACATATTGCATAGTTATTCTCCATTGTTTTTGATACACGAATTTTAATCTTTAGAGTATGGTCTAAGTCAAGAATTTTTTTTGAACAGGTGGGAAAATTTTTTTCTCTTGTCAGGTTGAGGATTTGTATTAGTATGTTGTCAGCTGATGTCGTAGTGAAAAGATGTGTGTAAGTTTGAGGAGGAAGGAATGAAAATGTTGCTTTTGTTTGTGTTGTTTTGTGCGGTATTGTTTGTCGGATATATTAATCTGCCGAAGTTTGGGCATTTGCCGGATAAAATCAGTATGCAAAAGATTGCAAAATCACCAAACTACAAAAACGGTTGTTTTCAAAACATACATGACACGCCGGTGATGACAGGCGAGGGGAATTTTGTTGCGACAATGAGTGATTTCTATTTCGGCAATCATCCTGATACAAAGCCCAATAAGATTATTCCGGTGCTAAAAACAGATTTGAAGTCATTGGATAAAAATCAAGATCTATTGGTGTGGTTCGGGCATTCGTCATACTATATTCAGCTGAATGGAAAACGCTATCTGATAGATCCGATTTTTAGCAACAATGCTTCACCGATACCGTATAATGTTGTACCGTTTAAGGGAACAAATGTTTTTAGTGCTGATGATGTGCCGGAAATTGATTATTTGATTATTACGCATGATCATTATGACCATTTGGACTATGAAACAATTAAGAAAATTATGCCTAAAGTTGGGCATTTTATTACCGGTTTGGGCGTAGGGTCGCATCTGCGTTATTGGGGAGTGGAAAATGAAAAAATTTCCGAGCTTGATTGGGACGAAAATTTGCCATTAGACGGAGCGGAGATTACTTGTTTACCGGCAAGGCATTTTTCAGGGCGCAGTTTGTGGAGAAGCCGCAGCCTGTGGGCATCGTTTATGCTGGTTGTGCCAAATTATAAAGTTTATATCGGTGGTGATTCAGGGTATGATGAACATTATGCGCAAATCGGAGAAAAGTTTGGCGGTGTGGATTTGGCGATTTTGGAGGCCGGACAATATGATAAAAATTGGAAATATATTCATGAGCAACCGGCTGAAATTGTACAGGCTGCAAAAGATTTGAGGGCAGAAAGAGTGTTGCCGGTGCATAATTCAAAGTTTTCAATCTGTAATCATGCGTGGTATGACCCGCTCGAAAGAGTAGCAAAGCTGAGCGAGGGCGAGGATTATCATTTGATGACGCCGCAAATAGGTGAGGTGGTTGATTTACATAACATAAATCAACAATTTTCCGAATGGTGGAAAAAAGTGAAATAAGGATAAATCCTTTTGTTCTTGCAAACAAATTTATTGTTTGTATGATTAAAACAATGAGGAGATTTTGAATATGGCTGAAAATAATTTTGGACAAACATCAGATGCTTTGCAACATCAAGTAAATGACGGAATTTCAAGCGCTGATATGGACTATATTGTCGCTAATCGTGATTTTTTGAAAGAGCCGGATTGGGATAGGGCTCAGACTGCTTTTGTAGTTACGCAATCAGAGGCATCACGCTTGGAATTTTATCACGACGAACAAAAAAAACTTGTTGCTGAGTTGGAGCCGTTACGCAAAGAATTACAAGACCTGGAAAGAGAAGTTGTTGATAATGAACGCCAACAACAAAGCGAATTTGATATGTTGCACAAAATCTCCGATTTCAAAGGTGAATTGTTGGCGGTTTTGCCCGAAAAATATTTGTATGAGGCACGGGCTTTTTTGAATTTGTTTCTTGCGCACAAAAATGACGATGAGGTTTTTCCGTGGGAGAAAAACAGTCCAGACGGCTTGAAGTCAAAGGCTTTGCAGTTGTTGGCATTGCCAAAACTTAAAAAGTTCAGAGTGTTATTTGAGCAGCGTAAGGAGGAATTTAAGGGAGTGCGCGCTCGTTTTGACGTGAGCCTGAGCAAAGATGAAATTGAGGCGGATATTGAGAGATATTATAATATCAGCGGGCAGAAACAACGTATGCAGGAAATCGGCACAAGATTGGCAAAAATTGATGAAAGACAGAATGAGATTGCTCGCGGAACTGCAAATGAACGTAAATCTTTGGACGCTAAGGTTGAAAAGTTTAAATCCGTTTATCGTCTTAATCTTTATAAAAAAGTAAATTATGACGAGGTTCCGTTTTCTACCGAAAAAGAAGCGGCATTTAAGAGCTATGCTACGGCAAGCCGTTTGTGGAGTGATGTTATGGAGAGTGCCGCCAGTATGAATATCCATTTTGGTGAAACACAAGGATTATTGAAAAATGATTTACCGGTGGCGGCGGTTTATGATCGAAAACTCAATCGTATTTTATGTAATAAAAGCTTTGTTATTGATGAACAGGTTTTTGATGTGGCGGCAATTTTGTTGGGTAAAGCACGTCAACCGCTTATCGGTGATTATGATATAAGGACGATGTATCAGTATGAGCTGTGTCGTCAGGCCGAAAAAGTTGCCAAAATGGTAGTTTTAGCAGAGGAATTAGTGAGCACACTGCCTCGGTTTGAGGGCAAAGCTTTGGTTAAATATGCCAAGGAAATGTCTGCTTATATGGGGAGCGGAACGGCAAAGGAAAAATATACTATGGCCTTTGTTGAGGCTTTGGCTTCGACAAAAGTGCGAGAAAAGACTGAAACAGAGCTGTTGGAGAGAATTAAAAATGATCAAAAAGTTGTGGTCGAAGGTACCGATTATAAGCCAATCGGACTTGATGTAGGAGAGGTAATTCATCCGTTTGTTTTGTCCGGTTTGGCATTGATTAATGAAAACCCAGAGATAAAGTCCGAGCTTGAGAGAATTCCCGTATTAAGCAGGAACAGATTGCAAGAGCTGGCAAATGCCGATAAAGACTATAGTTTAATGAATTTACAAGACTATTAATAAACAAAAAAGAACGCAGTAAGCGTTCTTTTTTTGTCGGAGGGTGATGCTCAAGCATCGGATCTGCGACAAAACTTGATGTTGTGGTGCAGATCAAATTCAATCAATCGGCGATTGCGAATCAAATCACTGAGCAACCAAATGTATTGTCCGAGTGAGCGCAGGTTTTTTCCCGGCAATTTCAGACGATACTTGGCGGCGAGATGGTCTGCTGCTTTACGTACTTCTTCAGGCACATCAAAGGGGATAGGAGCCTGAAAAGTTCCGGCGTAGGTCTCACAGCGGTTTAAGATAGATGCTAACTCATGGAGCATCATTTGCCCTTGTCCGATACGTTTGCCGTTCATCCATTTACAGGCCTCAAAAACGCTCTCTTCAATGACATAGTAGCAGGCATTAAGCTCGGGGGCTTGTTCCATTACGGTCAGTTGAACGCGCAGTGAAAGGCGTTTGGTAACGACAAAGAGCACGGTTGAAGGATCCTGTTTGACATATGCGGCAATTTCTCGCACGTTGTCGCCGGTGTTGTTTCCATGGTCCAAAACAACAGTTTTAGGAGCCGGAATTCCCACTCGTTGACAGCATTTTGCCAAAAGTTGTCCTTCGGTTGTGTGATGTGTCCACCTGCTTAGCAAACCTTTGCCTCCGACACATAAGATACGGGGCATAAAGGAATGTAACTTTTTATGAATTTTGGCAAGGCGGGCAGCATAAAGAGCAGATGTCGGGTCATCATCTATACAGACAATGTAGCCACAGACACAGAGTTCATTTTGATTAATGCAATCGGTCTTTGCGCATAACGTGTCGTGAACAAGTTGTGCACAGCGGAAGTCTTTTAATAGTTGTACGTTCATAATAATATAAATTAACGCAGGGAAGCTAGCACATAATATCTTGATAGTCAAGGCTTGTGGATACCAAAATATAAGTTGTTGCGATTTTGGATTTTATTTACTAAATTTTTAGTAGTATCAACAGGGTGTGTAAAATGGACATTGTTGCCGGGAAAAATGGCAGTTTTTTTGTTGTGAAGAGAGATATTGACGCATGGATGGCGGCTAAACTCGCTGAAATTTCTTTTGATGAGTTTTGTCGCTATAATGCTTGGTCGACCATGAAAAAAATCTCTAAACTTAACGGTCAGCAATATGCAGCGCAAAATTCATTACAGTTTCATACTTTGGAGAATTTTGATCGGATAGCGGTAAACGTGGATTTTAAGGCAACACAGGATTTGGTGTTTTTTATTGAAACGGAAGTCGGACGCGAGCAGCTTGAAGATGAACTTGAAATAAGGATAATTAATCCTGGTAATTTTAAAAATGCATTTGCGTATCCGGCTCCGACAGAAGTTGCCGGTGTGTTGACAGACCCCGTGGTTTTGACAGATGAAAATATTCCACCAATGCTGAAAAAGACGGGAATCTCAATTAAGCGCTCGGTTATGTCAAACTTTGTAAAATGGAACAGCGTTATGTATAGGGTTGACGTTGTTCCGGCGACGGCGGAAATTAAGAAAATTTCGGCACACGGCTCGGAAATTATGATAGGCGAGTATTGTTACATTTTTAACTCCGACGACTGGAACTATATCAAAAGAATAGATAATGAGTTAAATCGGCGTATGAAGACCAAAAAATCGTGGTTTGTCAAAGAAAAAACGCCAAATGAAATTTTTGTGGAAGTTATAAGAAAGTTTTGTAAAGACCGAAAATCACAAATTATGTATTCGTGCCTATATAAAACGTATGCAGAACTGCGCGAAACTCATGCGGACTATCGTAGTATTATGGTGCATGAATATCACCATCTCAAAAATAGAATTTTATTGGAAAACAGGTGCTTGAAGTCTAATGCAAAAGCGTTGCTTGCCGCAGATTGTTATTATGTTTTGGTCGAAGATGAGCGTTCGGCACATTTGGCTGTAACCCTGGATAGAATTGATCGGTATTGGCACGACCATGATTGGGATGCTTTGGCCAGAAAAGAACAATGTTTTGCAGTGTTGGCTTCAAGAAGCGAAGCAGAACGAAATCGGCTTCTGAGTAATTTGGATTTTGTGGTGAATACAAAACTCAAATATTGGACCGATTATAATTTGGATGCCCATTATGAGAAACTGGTACAAAGATTGCAGTGGTTGTTGCGGTTCAGCTCGGTTGCCAAGGGATTGGACGAACTGAGGAAAGAATATGTGTTAATGCGGTCAATGCTGTATAGTTTTCGGGTATATAATCCGTATACACAAAAATATCAGTTTGTGCAGCTTGATAAATATATAAAAATCGATATTCCGGTAACGGGCAGGGTGCTGACTAATATCATAGGTAAAGCACAGATGTTTTTGGATCGTAAGATAGGTGCTCGCAATATGCTTAAAATTAAATATGGAATAGGCGACAGGCTGATTAAAAAAGCAGCAAATGTATATGACAATAATTTAAGAATAAAACAGGTAAAAAATTAAACGTTTTTTTAATTTGTTGGTGCGAAACTGTAAACAGTAAAAATATGGAGGATTAAATAATGAGGTTATTAATTACTTTGGCAACATTGATTGCATTGATTTGCGCCGTTGCCTGGTGGGGATATGGTATTGAACCGAAGGCTTTGTATTATAAGACGATTAATGCCGTAAAGGCGACGGTTACGACGACTGAAAAAGGTACATCAAATGTCAGCGATGGCGCATCTCGATTTTCAGATGTGATTAAAAACAGATATAATAGCCAGGATATGACAGAACCTACAGCTCGTTAATCAGTTTTTTAAAAAAGCAAAGGCTCCGAGAAATCGGAGCTTTTTGTTTGACTTTTTTGCGCAAGAAAAGTACAAAAGATGCAAGAAAGGATTATAAAATGCCTGATTTTGAATTGGAAAATATGTATAGCGGTTTGGTGGTCGGGATTGATGAGGCCGGGCGAGGACCATGGGCAGGACCGGTGGTGGCCGGTGCTGTGGTGATTTTGGATAAAAACCTTTCAAAAATATTACTAGAGGGGCTGGATGATTCTAAAAAACTATCGGCTAAAAAAAGAGAAATATTATATGACGAGCTGTTTGCGGAACAGGCTAAGGGAAAATTATATATAGGAATCGGAGAAGCCAGTTGCCAGGAAATTGATAAATTAAATATTTTACAGGCAACTTTTTTAGCAATGAAAAGAGCAACCGATAAATTGCCAAAATGTCCGGATATGGCGTTAATAGACGGCAATCGCACCCCGGGAAATTTTAACTGTCCGACAAAAACGGTGATAAAAGGTGATGCAAAGTCAATGTCGGTAGCGGCGGCTTCAATTGCAGCAAAAGTTTATCGTGATAGAATCATGAAAGAAATGGCAAAAAAATATCCTTATTACGGTTTTGAAAAAAATGCCGGTTATGGTACTGCCAGCCATATTGAGGGGTTGAAAAAGCATGGAATCACTCCGGAACACAGAAAAAGTTATAAGCCAATTCAACAACTTATAAAACAATATGTCTAATTTGTCAAAAAGTTGTTGACTTTTGTCTAAAGATGTGCGATAACGTTTCTACAAAATTTATTATTTATACTATGATCCAGAAAAAGAATAACATGGCTGAAGAGTGGCACATGATGTCAACCGCCGCAGTGGAGAAAATTTCAAAGTATATCGCCGCCCATGGCATATCAGAGGAACTGAGAGAAACAATCAAAGGTCGCCGCGTTGGCAAGGTCGTGTGCGATTTCTCCGGCAAGAAAGTTCGTGTCGTGACCAAGTCGCGCTCGTCTGAACGCCGCAGAACACTTGACATGGCTCGCGCCCGTGCTGCCAAGGAATATATGCTGTTGGCCGTATAGGTCCACACTTTCTGCTCTTCTTCTTTCTTCATTTTTTACGAAAGCGTCCTTCGGGGCGCTTTTTTGTTGTGGATTTTAAATTCTTTATCTGTGGGTATTAATATTTTGGTAACTTTTTATGTGCCATACTTTCGAGCAGAGAAATGTAATTTAAACCGAGATGACTAGATATGAGCAAACCTCTGAAAACAATATTAAATACAATTATTAATGATGATTGCGTTAAAGCGATGAACGAGATGGAAGAAAACTCGGTGGATGTGATTTTTGCAGATCCTCCGTATAATCTCCAACTTGGTGAAGCTTTGACTCGTCCGGACAACTCGGCCGTGAGCGGTGTATATGAAGATTGGGACAGTTTTAACAGTCTTAAGGAATATGATAACTATACCCGTAAGTGGATGCAGGCAGCAAGACGAGTTTTGAAAGAAGATGGAACTATTTGGGTTATCGGCTCATATCATAATATCTTTCGTGTCGGTTATATTTTACAGGACTTGGGATTTTGGATTTTGAACGATATTATCTGGAACAAAACCAATCCGATGCCGAATTTTAAGGGAACACGTTTTACTAACGCTCATGAAACATTGATTTGGGCGGCCAAATCTCCAAAGTCAAAGTATACTTTTAATTATGAAGCAATGAAGGCAATGAACGATGATGTGCAGATGCGCAGCGATTGGCAGTTGCCTTTGTGTACCGGTAAAGAAAGGTTGAAAGATAATAACGGTGAGAAATTGCACCCGACACAGAAACCGGAGGCATTATTGTACAGAGTTTTGATGGCTTCGTCGAATGTCGGTGATGTGGTGTTGGATCCGTTTTTCGGAACCGGTACAACCGGTGCTGTAGCTAAGAAAATAGGACGCAATTTTATAGGAATTGAGCGTGATAGATCTTATGTTACAGGGGCTCAGAAGAGAATTGACGAGGTTGTAAAGGTACGCAATGGGGCGTGTCTCGGTTATACGACCAAAAAACGTCAGCCGAGAGTGCCGTTCGGTAGTGTTATTGAGTGCGGTTTGCTTAAAGCAGGGGATAAGCTGTATAATGCTAAGGGTGATATAATGGCGTTGATTCGCTCGGACGGAACGTTGGTTTCTACATTCGGAAACGGCTCAATCCATCAGATGGGGGCGGCAGCACAGAATGCTCCGGCTTGCAACGGGTGGGTTTATTGGCATTATAAAAATGAAAATGACGAGCTGGTACAGATTGATGAGTTGCGGAAAATTGTGAGAGACGAGCTGTTTCCCGAGTAGTTTCGGAATAGTATTAAACAGCTTGCACTTATAATTAAAATCGTTCAGAATGGCAAAGATGTTTTTGTACAGTATGAATGATAGTAAAAGATGCAAAAGTATAATAAATTAAAAAAAGCTGAAGATAATGTACGAACCTATGCAGCCATAGATTTGGGTACTAATTCTTGCCGGCTAGTAATTGCTACTCCGACGCCCACATCTTTTAGAATTGTTGAGACATTTTCGCGCATTACTCGTCTCGGTGAAGGTATTATCAACGAAAATCGTTTAAGTAAAGATGCAATTAAAAGAACCGTGCGTGCACTGAAAATATGTTCGGAAGTAATCAGCGAATATTCTCCTATCTATCGGTCTCGTTTTGTGGCTACAGCGGCATGCAGACGAGCTGATAATTGCAAAGATTTTTTGAATGAAGTAAAAAAACAAACCGGCCTTAATATTGAAATTATATCATCACAAGAAGAAGCCAGACTTGCTGTTGTGGGTTGTGTGCCACTATTGAACCGTAATTTGAAGCGAGTGATGGTTTTTGATATCGGCGGTGGATCGACAGAGATTTCGTTGGCGAGGGTTACCAATACCGGTAAAACCTTTATTGAGGGATATGTATCGTTGCCGTACGGTGTAGTTACGGTGTCAGAGGCTTTTCCAAATAAAGATATGACCAATCTGGCTTATGATACCATTGTCGAGCGGACTCATAAACTGTTGGAAGATTTTGAAGAAAAGCACCACATTTATGAGGCTATTGAAAACCAAGAAATTCAGGTTATAGGTACATCGGGAACAGTAACCGTTTTGGGAGCTATTCAACTTAATTTGACGCGATACAACCGTTCGGCGGTAGATGGAATTTCAATTACTAAACAGGATCTGGAGCATTCGATTACACGTATCAGACGTATGGGAACAGAGGGCAGAAAAAAACACCCGTGTATTGGTCCGCTTAAGGCTGATTTGACAATTGCCGGATGTGCCATTATTGAAGGAATTTGTTCTTTTTGGCCGGTATCGGAAATTACGGTAGCTGATCGAGGCATTAGAGAAGGAATGCTGTTGGACATGATGCATAATCGTGATGCAAAAAGTCGCAGACGTAATTTTTACAGACGTAATAAAAGGAGAGACGGACGTGATGGATTCAAATCTGGCAGCCATTGATTTAGGAACAAATTCTTGCCGATTGTTGATTGCTGACAGAAATGGCAAAGAGCTGTTTAAAAGTGCTGTACCGACACGGCTTGGTGAAGGTATGTCAAAAAACAATTGTTTTACGGATGAGGCAATAGCTCGCGGTATTGATTGTTTGTGTATGTTTAAAATGTATATGGACGAGCACAATGTTCAAAAGTATCGAGCAGTAGCAACCGCAGCCTGCCGAATGGCTGATAACGGAGCAGAGTTTGTGCGCAAGGTAAAACAACAGGCAAACATTGATTTGGAAGTGATTGACGGATATGAAGAGGCTCGTTTGAATTTGCTCGGGGCAATGGCAAATGTAAAAGATGAAAATGTAAAGTATGTGGTAGTATATGATTTGGGTGGCGGATCAACCGAAATTACATTAGCAACTAAAGAGATAAAACCGAAAATTTTACATACGGTCTCGATCCCTTGGGGAGCACGAAACAGTTCCGAAAAATTTAATCTTAATGATTATGATGAAATAAAAGCCGGAAAACTGGCGGCGGAAATTCATAAATATGCAAAACGTTTTGCTACAGATGCAGAATTGGATAAATACAGAGATAGAGTTTGTTTTGTGGCGACTTCAAGTACTCCGCTCAGGCTTACGCATATTGTTAACGAGTGGACCCCATATGAGAGAACAAAAGCTGATGGTGTTATCGTTAAGGTCAAAGATTTCGATAGAGCTATTGAACATGTGCAAAAAATGAACTTTGATGAAAGACTGGAATATCCTTGTATAGGTCAATCACGGGCTGAAATATTTAATGCAGCATGCGTGATTTTTTCACAAATATACAGAGATTTGGGGGCGGACCAGATTATAGCATCTTTAAAAAGTGCGGTTGACGGAATTATAATGGAGTTTAAAAATGGCGCAGACTAAAACAGCAAATTCTATAATGGCTAAAAGAGGGTTGGCAGTTAAGGTAAAAACTTCAAAATATCGTAAAAAGTCATCAAATCAGTGGTTGTTAAGGCAGCTCAACGATCCGTATGTGGCGGAAGCTAAGACCCAAGGGTATCGTTCCAGGGCGGCTTTTAAGCTGATCCAACTTGATGAAAAATTTAAATTTTTAGGAAAAGGAAAAACCATTGTGGACTTAGGTTGTGCTCCGGGAGGTTGGACACAGATTGCTGTTCAACGCAATAAAGGGATGGGGCAGGTGGTAGGATTAGATATTTTGCCAACTGAGCCTATAGAGGGTGCAACGTTAGTACAACAAGACTTTACGACAGATGATGCTGCTGATAAATTGAAGGCACTTTTGAACGGAAAAGCCGATATTGTAATGAGTGATATGGCGGCGAATACAACTGGACATCAACAGACAGATCATTTGCGCACAATTGCTTTGGTGGAGCTGGCATATGACTTTGCTAAAGACGTTTTAGCAGAAGGTGGAATTTTTATTGCCAAGGTTTTTAAAGGTGGGGCTGAAGGCGAATTTTTAAAAGAGATAAAGAAAAATTTTGCCAAAGTAGCGCATTTTAAACCCGACGCAAGTCGCAAGACATCACCGGAAGAATATTTGGTGGCAATCGGGTTCAGGGGGTAATGATGCAAACTTCAGCTCGATATCAGGCGGTTACGGAGCTAATTGATGAAATATTTGACGACAAACAGCCGGCAGATAATATTTTGAACGCTTATTTTCGAGAACGGCGTTTTATAGGTTCAAAAGATCGAAAGTTTATATCATCTGAAGTATGGAATATAATTCGCCACCGCAGAAGATTGGAGTTTGAAGCCCAAAGTCGTGATGTACGTAAGTTATTATTGGTGTATTTAAAAGACCGCAATCTTAATGAGATTTTTTCCGGCGGGCAGTATGGAATGTCGCCACTTAACGAGGAAGAGCTACATTGGTTGCAAAATTTGGAAGAACTAGAGTATCCGGCAGATGTGGAAGCCGAATGCCCGAAATGGCTGTACGAAAAAATTAATGATATGTCTTTGTTAAAGAGTTTGAATGTTTCGGCAAGTGCAGATTTTAGGATTAATGCCAGAAGCCGTGAAACAATCATTCAAAAGATGAAAGAGGAGGGCTATGATGTTGTTCAGATGCCTTTTTCGCCAATAGGAATACGCTCTGATGAAAGAATAAATCTCAATAATTGTATGGCTTTTCAAGACGGATTGATTGAGCCGCAAGACGAAGCCTCACAGTTGGTGTCAATTTTGTGTGATGTAAAACCTGAAGACAAGATTATTGATTATTGTTGCGGTGCCGGTGGTAAAAGTTTGACTTTGGCCTATTTATTGCATAATAAAGGCAAAATCGAAGCGCATGATATTGAAATGAAACGAATGGACGCTCTTGATGTCAGAATGAAACGCCTACAAATATCAAATATTGTGAAAGTGCCGACAGAGCAAGTCAGCGATGATTATGATTGTTTTATTATCGATGCTCCGTGTTCAGGGAGCGGAACATGGCGCCGCAGTCCAGATGCCAAATTTCGTCTGAATGAAGAAAAATTGCGTTGGATTGTAAAGGTGCAATCAGATTTATTGAGTTTGGCCGCGCAACGGGTGAAAAAAGGCGGAAAAATTATATATATTACTTGCTCGATATTGAATGAAGAAAATAAAAAACAGATTGAAGAGTTTTTGCATAAGAATAAAGATTTTGAGCAGGTAAATATTGAAGAAATATGGAACCGTAAGATTGAAGCAGTATATCCCTTTGAGAACGAATATTGGGCGCAGTTTTCTCCCGTGGTGACAGGAACAGACGGATTTTTTGTTTCAATATTGCGTAAAAAATAAGGATACAAAAATGAAAAAGCTTTGTTGGTTGTTGACAGTTGTATTGATTGCCGGTTGTGCGAGCCAGGAAAAATATGCGCAGATGCTTAGCAATTATGTGGGATTTGATGAAGAAGAACTGATAAGTCGTATGGGACCACCGGATAGTGTTTATGAACTGAACAAAATTACAAAATATTTGACCTATAAACGTGCACAAAACTATTATAATCCTCCTAGTGCAACAACTCATTTTTGGGGTAATACAGCGTACACAGATTTTCACGGCGGATATGAACAGAGACTATGGTGTAATACCACTTTTACACTGAAAAGCGGAAGAGTGGCAGATTATCGATTTGAGGGCAATAATTGCCTGGCAAAATAATTTAAATGTGGAAAAACTTTTCTCAAGATTGTGAAAAATGCAAATTGTGGTATAGTTGCGCTGTCATTTTTGAATGGAGAAGCACAATGTCTGGTGATTTTTTGCATAATTTTCGCATGTATCAGGATGCAATAGTCAATGTCGGGACAAAGACGGAGAAAACTCGTATTTCCAATGTCGCAGAACGCAGTCTGGACCTTGATATAAGTGATATGATGTCAGCGGCTTATAAGGCAGAAAGAAAGTTATCTGATGTTATGACTGTTAGCGATTCGTATAATGAAATTCTAAAAATGATAATGTAGTTTAAAAAATGCTTGATTATTTTTCTAAACTAGTTTAAATCACTCTTTGACTTTATAAAAATTGTGCGGCTGTGGCGAAATTGGTAAACGCGTAACGTTGAGGTCGTTATGAGCTAAGCTCTTGGAAGTTCAAGTCTTCTCAGCCGCACCAATTGAATTCTATGAGGATTTTGCCAAAGTATAATTTTTAGCCAAGGGAGGGATCTGATGACAAAGAAAACCAATAAAAAGTCTCCCGTAACTAGACGTAAGGCAATCCGTTTTTCCAAAAAACAAAAGAAAAAAGAGCAACAAACATATTTAGGGTTGGGGCCTAAATTTGTTAAGTCGATTATTATCGGCTTAAACGAAGATGATGATATTCATGTCAAAAAGATTGTAGCAGGTCTTGACGAATATGATCTTGCTAAATTGATTGAGGTGTTGGATATTAACCACCGCCGCAAACTTGTTAGCATTTTGGGTGATAAAATTGATCCGGCAGTGTTCCCGGAGTTAAACGAGGTTGTTCAAGAGCAAGTTTTAGAGAGCCTGAATGAAAACCAAATCGTCAAAATTGTTAACGAGTTGGATTCAGATGATGCGGTTGAAGTGTTGGAAAACCTTGATGATGACGAGCAAGAGCAGATTATTCAGCATTTGGACCCGGAACTGCAATACCAAGTCCAGTCATCACTCAATTATCCGGAAGATTCTGCCGGTCGTATTATGTCGCGCGAATTTGTCAGCATGCCGGACAACTGGAGTGTGAAAGAGGCAAAACAATATTTGTTGAATAATGAAGAACTTCCTGATGAGTTTTATACTGTATTTTTGGTCGACGAAAAAACTCTGCGTCCTACCGGCGAGATTACGTTGGACAAGTTGTTGCGAGCCAAAGCTGATGCAAAACTAAGCTCGATTATGGACGGTGAGATAGTACCTCTTGATGTGCATACCGACCAAGAAGAAGTGGCACATATGTTCCGTGAATACGGCTGGATGTCGGCTATGGTGGTTGATGCCAAAGGGCGGCTTATCGGCGTGATTAATGTTGATGATGTTATTGAGATTATTCATGAAGAGGCCAACGAAGATATCATGGGTATTGCCGGGGCGGAAAGTGGCGATGTTTATCGTTCGGTATTTGATATCTTTAAGTCGCGTTCAGTATGGTTGGTAACCAATTTGTTTGCGACAATTATTGCCGCCTCGGTGGTGGGAGGTTTTCAGGATATTATTGCTGAGATGTCGGTTTTGGCGGTATTGATGCCGATTGTGGCCTCAATGGGAGGAACAACCGGACAACAGACTTTGGCTGTTGTGGTACGCTCACTGGCAACCAAAGAATTGAACTCGCGTAATGTCTTACGAATGATAGGCAAGGAGTTTATGGTCGGGTTGTGTAACGGATTATTGTTTGCGGTTATGATAGGCGTGGCTGTTTATATATGGGTGCCGGAAAAAATGATGATAAGTTACATCATTGCTTTAGCAATGTTGTGCAATTTGACGGTGGCCAGCCTTGCCGGGATATTAATTCCGTTGACGTTGAACAAGTTAAAAGTTGATCCAGCAATCAGTTCCGGGGTGTTCTTAATTGCCTGCACGGATTCAGGCGGATATTTTATCTTTTTAGGTCTGGCAAAGTTGTTGCTGTTCTAAATTTTCATTGTATAGATTGAATTTTGTGCTTTGTTTGGTATTATTTTGCCGTATAATGACGGCAAAATAAAGGAGCTTGTTATGTTTATCGGGCTGATTATTGTCGCAGTAGCGGTTGTGCTTGACCAATTGTCAAAGTTTTGGGTGCTTAACTATGTTTTGGGCACTTATCCGTATATAAAAATTACTTCGTTTTTCAATGTTGTTAATGCTTGGAACACCGGTGTCAGTTTTTCGATGTTCAGCAGCAATGGTTCGTGGGGAACAGTAATTTTATGCGTGTTGGCTCTTTTTATAGTGGCTATGTTACTATGGTGGTTGAAAAAGGAAAAATCTTTGTTGATGCAAATTGCACTGGGAATGGTAATCGGAGGTGCTGTTGGTAATGTAATTGACCGCATTCGTTTGGGGGCTGTTTTTGATTTTTTGGATTTTCACGTCATGGGGTACCACTGGCCGGCGTTTAATGTGGCAGACAGTGCAATTTGTGTAGGGGCAGCATTGATTTTTGTGAAAAGTCTGCGTCAGGATAAAAAAGGAGAGAAAAAATAATGAAAAAACTGCTTGTTATTACAGTGTTGGTGTGTGTGATAAGTGCCTGTGGGCTTACCAAAAAAAATTTGGGACTGGAAAAGACCGCACCAGATACTTCAAATGTCAGTGAAAAAGAAATGTTGATTTTGCCGCCGAATTATCATCAACGCCCGGTGGTCGATATGAAAAAAGCCGAAGAATAAAGAGGATGTTGCCTTGAAAATAAAACTATTGTTATGTTTGATATTGTCAATGTTGATTGCTCTGCCGGCTCGGGCGGAGCTTTTCGGCTTAAAAGGGTATGTGCTTGAGAACGGAATGCGTTTGATTGTGGTGCCCAATCATAAGGCGCCGGTAGCTAAGCATATGGTTTGGTATAAGGTTGGCGCGGCTGATGAGGAAGCAGGAAAAGGCGGGGCTGCACATTTGTTGGAACATTTGATGTTTCGCGGGACTCAAAAAGTTAAAGGACAATCATTTAACCGCATTTTGGAAGAGAATGGCGCTAATAGCAACGCATTTACAGCACAAGATGTAACCGTGTATCACCAGTTTGTCGATATCAGCAGATTAGAGTTGGCGATGGCGTTGGAAGCTGACAGAATGAGTAATTTGGCGATTGATAAAGAAAGTTTTGAAACCGAGCGGCAGATTGTATATCAAGAACGTAAACAAGTGGTGGAAAATAACCCGCTATATAAGTTTAACGAAGAATTACAAAGAATTTTTTGGTCAAACCATCCTTACAGTCAACCGATTACCGGTAGTGAAGAAGAGATTTTGAAATTGACGCGAGGAGATGTATTGGATATTTATCATCGCTACTATGTGCCAAACAATACGGTGTTGGTGATTGCCGGTGATATTGATCCGAATACGGCATATCGCTTGGCAGAAAAATATTATGGTAAGATTAAACCGGGACAAGTGGAAGATATTAAACAATCATTTGATGCAAAATCTGAAAGTCTGATAATGCTAAAAATGAAGTTGCCGGGGATCGAGTTGCCGAGGCTGGTTAAGAAATATCATGTTCCGGCATATTACGATGGCAAAGATTCTGTGTATGCATATATGGTGTTGTCAAAGTATTTGGGTGAGGGCGAGATTTCAAAGTTGTATGTTGAGATGGCTGTGAAAAATAAAATTGCTACGGCTGTGTCGACAAATTATGATTTTACGGCATTCAGGGGCGGAAGTTTTAGCGTGAGTGCAGTGCCGGCAAAAGGTGTGAGCATTGACGATTTGAAGACGGCACTTGATGCTGCTATGACAAAGGCGATAGGTGAATTTGATGCCAAAGAACTGCAAAAAATAAAAAAACAGATGTTATCAGGGTTGGTTTATATGAAAGATAATCCGAGTGATGCGGCGCAAATCGTGGGAATGTTGGCTACTGCCGGTATGAGTGATGAGGAAATTGAAAGCTATGCCGATAATATTGCAAAAGTAACGGTAGCAGATGTGAAAAAAGCATATACGCAAATGTTAAAGTCAACTCAAACCGAAGCAAGTGTTGAGCCGGAAGGAGCAAAAAAATGAGCCATAGACCTTTATATGCAAAAAAACATCACAGATGGTGGTTTTGGTTGTTGATTGCAATATTGGCGACTTTTGTCGTTTGGCGCTGCTATTTTGTTTTTGATGCGCAAAGAATTATTGAAAACTCGGAGCTTAAAAACAAAACTTTTGCGACGGAAGTTGTCGAGATTGAGGCTCCCAAAAGCGGAATTAAGGCATATTGGTTGCCGGAAAAAAGTAATCCGATTGTGAGTATGGATTTTGTTTTTGCCGGGAGCGGTTCTGTGCATGATACTAAAAAGGGTACGGCGAATTTTGTCGCCGCAATGCTGACCGAAGGAGCAGGGGATCTAAATAGTCATAATTTTAAGGAAAAACTTGAGGAATATGCGATCAGCATCAATTATAGTGTTGATAAAGATGATTTTGTCGGCAGTATGCTGACGTTGAAAGAAAATTTGCCGTTAGCAACAACCTTGTTGCGTAAGACATTGATGGAGGCTCGTTTTGATGATGCTGATTTTGTACGAGTTAAAAATCAAATATTGCAAAGTTTGGATTATTTGAAAGAAAAACCACAACACCGTTTGAAAGAAGCGGCAGAAGCGGAAATATTCGGCAAGCATCCGTATGCGTATGAAACTATAGGTCGAATCAGTGATGTTAAAACTATTTCAGTTGCTGATTTACGTGCGTTTATGAAAAATAATTTGGTAAAAGATAAATTATATGTAGGTATTGCCGGGGATATAACACGCGAAGAAGCTGAAAAACTGGTGGATAACGTGTTTGCGGAATTGTCTGAAAGCGGAAGCTCAAAGAAAACGGATGCTCCTACCATTGATTTTTCAACGCGTACAGTTAATATTGAGGATAATAATTTGCCGCAAGTCTTGACCAAGGTGGCAGCACCCGGCGTGGCAAGATTGGATAGAGATTTTTATCCATTGTATATTGCTAATTATATTTTTGGCGGGGCCGGGTTAAATTCGCGTGTAAATCAGGCTGCTCGTGAAAAAGAAGGTTTGACTTATGGGGCATATACTTCAATGTCTCTTTTGGAACAGTCTCCGCAATTGGTAGGCGGTTTCTCAACTACACCGGAAAATTTTGCTCGCATGAACGAGGTTTTTGTTGAGGAATGGCAAAAAATGGGATCAGAAGGTATAAGCAAAGCCGAATTGGCTGCGGCTAAAAACTATCTCGTTAACTCATATAATTTACGTTTTGCCGATATCAGCACATTGTCGGCAATTTTGGTGAGTATGCAAAAGGAAAATTTAGGTACGGATTTTTTGAAAAAGCGTAATTCATACATTGAGCAGGTTACTCTTGAACACGTAAATCGTGCAGCAAAACAATATTTTTCTCCCAAAACATTGATTATGATCAATATGGGAAACATTAAAGCAGAAAGGAACTAAAAAATGAATAAGACAGTAAATAAAACTCTGGCATGGAAAAAATTGGCACTTCATTATCGCCTGCACAAAAAAGATGAAATGAGAGATTTGTTTGCTAAAGATAAAAATCGCGCTGAGAAATATACAGTTAATCTCGGTAATCTTTATCTTGATTATTCTAAGAACAGAATCAACAGCAAAACAATGCGTTATCTTATTGACTTAACTAAAGAGGTTAAGCTAAAAGATAAGATAAAAGCAATGTTTGCTGGTGAAAAAATTAATATTACTGAAAATCGTGCCGTGTTGCATGTGGCACTGCGTAATCGTCAAAATACTCCGATTTATGTAGATGGAACAGATGTAATGACTGAGATTAATGCCGTTCTTGCAAAAATGAAAAAGTTTTGCGGCGATGTGCGTTTTGGTAAGTTTAAAGGGGCAACGGGTAAAAAACTGACAAATATTGTAAATATCGGTATCGGCGGTTCTGATTTGGGTCCTTTTATGGCAACCACCGCTTTGAAGGAATATTGGGCAAAGGATATGAAGTGCTATTTTATATCTAATATTGACGGTTCGGCCTGTGAAGACGTGTTGTCGGAAGTTGATCCGGAGACAACATTGTTTGTTGTGGTGTCTAAGACTTTTACAACCATTGAGACTTTGACCAACGCGAGAACGTGCCGTAAGTGGTTAGTTGATGCGTTGGGAGAGCCGGCGGTGGCTAAACATTTTGTAGCGGTGTCCACAAATGCGCAGGAAGTTTCAAAATTCGGCATAAATACCGATAATATGTTCGGTTTTTGGAATTTTGTAGGCGGTCGATATTCAATGTGGTCGGCAGTCGGACTGTCTATTGCTTTAATGATAGGAATGGAAAATTTTGAAAAAATGCTTGAAGGGGCAAATGCAATGGATATGCACTTCAAAAGTGCAGACTTTGAGCATAATATTCCGGTTATTTTGGCATTGCTCGGCGTTTGGTACAATAACTTTTTCGGCTTTAGAGAGCACGGAGTTATTCCGTACGATCAGGATTTACGCTTTTTGCCTAAGTATTTGCAACAACTGGATATGGAAAGTAACGGCAAGTTTGTAGATGTGAATAATCAGTTTGTTAAGTATGAAACAGGACCGATTGTGTTTGGTGGAGCTGGAACTGATGTCCAACACTCGTTTTTCCAGTTATTGCACCAGGGAACAAAAATTGTGCCTTTGGATTTGATTGTGCCGGCAATTTCTCATAATGAAATCGGTGAGCATCACGAGATTTTGGTAGCAAATGCTTTGGCTCAGGGAGAGGCAATGATGCGAGGCAAAACAGTCAAAGAAGCTGCAGCTGAGCTGGCCAAGTCAGGAAAAAGCAAAGAGGAAGTTACAAGACTTAAACGTTATAAGAGTTTTAAGGGTAATCGCCCGACCAATACCATTGTGGTAAAAAAACTTGATCCGCATACTTTGGGCATGCTGGTGGCAATGTATGAGCATAAGGTGTTTGTACAAGGTATAATTTGGAATATTGATTCATTTGACCAAATGGGGGTCGAGTTGGGTAAGCAGATGGCTTTGAGTATTTTGCCGGAATTGCAGGGCAATGCACAAGGAATGCATGACAGTTCGACCAATGGACTGATTGCGTTAATCAAAAAAATAAGAAAATAGGTTTAAAATATGGGTATTCGTATTCTTCCAAACAATCTGGTTAATCAAATTGCCGCCGGCGAGGTTATAGAGCGCCCGTCGTCGGTAGTTAAAGAGTTAGTTGAAAATGCAATTGATGCCGGAGCAACATCAATTGAGGTAACATTGGTTGACGGCGGTAAAAGCCTGATTGTGGTTAAGGATAACGGAAAAGGTATGAATGCTGATGAACTGGCTTTGGCGGTAAAACGTCATGCCACGTCAAAACTGCCGGATGATGATCTCTTCCATGTGAGCTATTTGGGGTTTAGGGGTGAGGCTTTGCCGTCAATAGCGTCTGTTGCTAAGATGTCGATTGTTTCACGTACCAAAGAAGCAGACAGTGCGTGGAAGATTGAGGTTGTTGGAGGAGAAGAAAAGCCTGTTGTTCCGGTGGCGGCAAACAAAGGGACAACAATTGAGGTTCGAGACTTGTTTTTTGCTACCCCGGCAAGATTAAAGTTTTTGAAAACCGGAGCTAGCGAAACGGCGCAGTGTGTTGATGTGCTTAATCGTATAGCGTTAGCTAATCCGGCGGTTTCGTTTTATTTGTTTGATGATAAAAAGAAGCGTATAGCGTTGAACGCTTGCCAGGGAGAGTTGTTTGATGCCAGATTGAAGCGAATAAGCGATGTTATGGGAGGAGAGTTTGGCGAAAATTCTTTGCTGATTGATGCTCATAAGGACGATGTATCTATCGGCGGATTTGTCAGTCTGCCAACATATAACAAGGCCAATTCTTTGTCGCAGTATTTATTTGTAAACAATCGTCCGGTAAGAGATAAAACCTTGCTTGGAGCTTTGAAGGCAGCATATCAGGGTGTGTAGATCGGAAGAGCGTCGTGTAGGGAAAGAGTGTAGATCTCGGTGGTCGCC
>ERZ842401.948-NODE-948-length-43000-cov-15.342065_pt1 | contig 43000 bp, 33 predicted proteins | sample MGYA00521270_ERZ842401 | MGnify/ENA primary metagenome ERZ842401 (study PRJEB31892, sample SAMEA3878208) | bioreactor metagenome | biome: Moose rumen | place: Sweden | collected 2011-10 | study: EMG produced TPA metagenomics assembly of the PRJEB12797 data set... | reverse complement strand
CAAAGGTACAACAAAAACACAACTGCTACAAGGTGTACTTCTTCGAGTGCTTACTGTTTTTTCATTCATTTAATCGTACCTTTGGCTGTCGCCGAAGGTACTTGCATTCGACAATAAAAATAAAAAAATGTTTTTTTGTTTTGTATTGTTCTCACTTAATCGTACCTTTGCACTCAAAAACAAGAATATAGATATGGAATACAACTTCAGAGAGATTGAAAAGAAATGGCATGAGCGGTGGACGGAGCAGCAGCTCTACCGCGTGACGGAAGACCAGCAGAAGCAGAAATTCTATGTGCTGAACATGTTCCCATACCCCAGTGGGGCGGGCCTGCATGTGGGCCATCCCTTGGGCTATATCGCCAGCGATATCTTCGCCCGCTATATGCGACAGAAGGGCTACAACGTGCTGAACCCGATGGGCTACGATGCCTACGGACTGCCCGCAGAGCAGTACGCCATACAGACCGGACAGCATCCGGCTATCACCACCGAGGCTAATATTCAGCGCTATCGTGAGCAGTTGGACAAGATTGGCTTCTCGTTCGACTGGAGCCGTGAGGTGCGAACCTGCGATCCTCCTTATTATAAATGGACGCAATGGGCCTTCCAGCAGATGTTCGGCAGTTTCTATGGCGGCCCCCTCCCAACCTCCCCCAAAGGGGGAGGAGCTGCAACTGCAGAGAAGCCCAAGGCTCGTCCGATTGAAGAGCTGGTTGCATACTTTGAAGAGCATGGAACGGAAGGCTTGGAGGCCTACTGCGTAGCTTGTTCGGAGCCGATGAGCTTCACCGCCGACGAGTGGAAGGCGATGACGGAGAAGGAGCAGCAGGTGCTGATGAACTATCGCATAGCCTATCTGGGCGAGACGATGGTGAACTGGTGCGAAGGCTTAGGCACGGTGCTGGCCAACGACGAGGTGGTAGACGGCGTGTCGGAGCGTGGCGGCTATCCCGTGGTGCAGAAGAAGATGCGCCAGTGGTGCCTGCGCGTGAGTGCCTACGCCCAGCGTCTGCTCGACGGACTGGACCAGGTAGACTGGACCGAGTCGCTGAAGGAAACCCAACGCAACTGGATTGGTCGCTCGGAAGGATGCGAAATGGCGTTCAAGGTGGCAGGCAGTGATGCTTCATTCACCATCTTCACCACGCGTGCTGATACCATCTTCGGCGTCACCTTCATGGTGCTGGCTCCCGAGAGCGAGCTGGTGCAGCAGCTGACCACCCCCGAACAGAAGGCCGCAGTGGACGAATACTTGGCCTACGTGAAGAAGCGCACCGAGCGCGACCGCATCAGCGACAAGAAGGTGACGGGCGTGTTCTCTGGTTCGTATGCCGTCAATCCCTTCACTGGAGAGAATATTCCTATCTGGATTTCAGAATATGTGCTGGCCGGATATGGCACAGGTGCGATTATGGCTGTGCCTGCCCACGACTCGCGCGACTATGCCTTTGCCCGCCACTTCAACCTGCCCATCATCCCGCTGATTGAGGGAGCCGATGTCTCGGAAGAGAGTTTCGATGCCAAGGAAGGCACGGTGATGAACTCGCCGAAGCAGGGGGTGGAGACACTCGACGGCTTCTCGCTGAACGGACTCAGCGTGAAGGAGGCCATCCAGAAGACCAAGGAGTTCGTGGAGTCGCACCAGCTGGGGCGCATCAAGGTGAACTTCCGCCTGCGCGATGCCATCTTCTCGCGTCAGCGCTACTGGGGCGAGCCCTTCCCCGTTTACTATAAGGACGATATGCCCTATATGATTCCTGCCGAGTGCCTGCCCTTGGAACTGCCGGAGATAGACCAGTATAAGCCTACGGCCGACGGTCAGCCACCGCTCGGACATGCCAAGCGCTGGGCCTGGGACACGAAGAGCAATACGGTGGTCGATTGTTCGGAAATCGACAACAAGACCATCTTCCCCTTGGAACTGAACACCATGCCGGGCTTTGCCGGCTCGAGCGCCTACTATCTGCGCTATATGGACCCGAAGAATACAGAGGCTCTCGTCAGTCGCGAGGCCGACGACTACTGGCAGAACGTAGACCTCTACGTGGGCGGAACGGAGCATGCCACGGGCCATTTGATCTACTCGCGCTTCTGGAACAAGTTCCTCCACGACCTCGGTGTGTCGTGCAAGGAAGAGCCTTTCCAGAAACTGGTGAACCAGGGAATGATACAAGGTCGCTCGAACTTTGTCTATCGCGACAACGAGGCCAGCCACGAGAAGGGTCATCCTGTGTTTGTGAGCTTCGGCGTGCGCAAGCAGTACAAGGACGTGACGCCTATCCATGTGGACGTGAATATCGTGCAGAACGATGTGCTCGACATAGAGGCTTTCAAGGCTTGGCGCCCAGAATACGAGAACGCTGAGTTTGTGATGGAAGACGGCTCTGTGCTCCTCAACACCCAACATCCAACACCCGACACCCAATACAAGTGCGGCTGGGCCATCGAGAAGATGTCGAAGTCGATGTTCAATGTGGTGAACCCCGACATGATTGTGGAGAAGTACGGTGCCGACACACTTCGCCTGTACGAAATGTTCTTAGGTCCTGTGGAGCAGTCGAAGCCTTGGGACACCAACGGCATCGACGGTTGCCACCGCTTCCTGCGCAAGTTCTGGAATCTGGTGGCACCCAACGCCCCCCATTCAGCCCCCGAGGGGGCTACAAATGCCTCTGCGCAGAATACAAATGAAGCCCCCACGGGGGCAGTAGGGGGGGCTTCAGAGGAACTGAAGTCGCTCCACAAACTCATCAAGAAGGTGTCGCAAGACATCCCGCAGTTCTCTTACAACACGAGCATCTCGGCCTTCATGATCTGCACGAACGAGCTGACGGCCCTGAAGTGCAAGAACCGCGAAATCCTCAAGACCCTTGTGGTGCTGATAGCCCCGTTTGCTCCGCACATCGCCGAGGAACTCTGGGAGATGATGGGCGGCACAGGCAGCGTTTGCGATGCCGCTTGGCCTACGTGGAATGAGGAGTACCTCGTGGAGAACACCGTGAAGCTGGGTGTGGCCTTCAATGGTAAGACCCGCTTCGAGATGGAGTTCCCCGCCGATGCCGACAACCAGCATATCCAGGATGCTGTGCTGGCCGACGAGAAAGCCGCCAAGTATATCGAGGGCAAGCAGGTGATGAAGGTCATCGTAGTACCCAAGCGTATGGTCAACGTGGTGGTGAAGTAGGGATGAAGGAGGAAGGATGAAAGTAGAATTAAGGATTAGGATATGAACGTAAACATTAGTAAAGAACTGCTGAAAAACGAAGTGAGGGACTACATAGGCATCACGATGGGGCTGCTGCTCTACACCTTTGCCTTCACTTTCTTCCTGATGCCCTATGAAATCGTAACGGGTGGAGTGGCTGGTATGGCTGCCATCGTGGAATATGCCACGAAGTTCCCTGTGCAGTACACGGTGGTCATCATCAATGTGGTCCTGCTGATTGGCGGACTGAAGATTCTGGGCTTCAAGTTCCTGATGAAGACCATCTATGCCATCTTTGGCATGTCGCTCTTCCTCGGCATGTGGAAAGAGTTCGTGCCTCGCGATGCTGCGGGCGAGATGATCAAGACCTTGGGCGAAGGCCAGGACTTCTTGTCGCTCGTGCTCGGTTGTTCGCTCACGGGTATGAGCTTAGGCTTCGTCTTTGCCAACAACGGTTCAACGGGTGGCAGCGACATCATCGCTGCCTCGGTGAACAAGTATTACAACATGTCGATCGGCTCGGTGCTCATCGTGCTCGACTTCTTCGTCATCGGCTCTTGTATCCTGTTCTCGCAGTTTGGCGAGATGCACCACCGCGTACAGATGGTGGTGATGGGTCTGGTGGCCATGTACATCGAGAATTTCATGCTCGACTACACCTACAACAAGCGTCGCTCGTCGGTGCAGTTCCTGATCTTCTCGCAGAAGTGGGAAGATATAGCCGATGCCTTAGGCAACCAGCTGGAACTGGGATGCACCATCCTCGACGGACAGGGCTGGTACAGCAAGAAGGCGACCAAGGTGCTCTGCGTGCTGGCTCACAAGAATGCAAGCACCAGCATCTTCCGCCTCATCAAGATCATCGACCCGAGGGCCTTTGTCAGCCAGAGTGCTGTGATTGGTGTCTTTGGCGAGGGCTTCGACGACATCAAGGTGGGAATTAATACCAAAAAGAAGCAAGAAGAATGAAGAAAGAAATTGTTTTTGCCACGAACAACACCCATAAGCTCGACGAGATTCGCCATATCCTGGGCGAGGGCTTTGAGGTGAAGTCGCTCAACGACATCGGTTGCCACGAGGAGATTCCCGAGGACTTCGACACGCTGGAGGACAATGCCCTGCAGAAGGCTGCCTACATCTACGAGAAATACCATGTAGACTGCTTCGCCGACGACACGGGATTAGAGGTGGAAGCCCTGAATGGCAAACCGGGCGTTCACAGTGCCCGCTATGCCGAAGACACCGATCACGACAGCGAAGCCAATATGAACAAGCTGCTCGGCAAACTGGAAGGGCAGGACAACCGCCACGCTCGTTTCCGCACGGTGATTGCCCTGATTCAGAAAGATGAGCCGGAAGGCAAGGTGAGCCTGTTCCAGGGAACGGTCTATGGCATCATTACCCGCGAGAAGAGTGGTGCCGAGGGCTTCGGCTACGACCCCATCTTCCAACCCGACGGCTACGACCAGACCTTCGCAGAGCTGGGCAACGACGTGAAGAACAGTATCTCTCACCGGGCTCATGCTGTCAGCAAGCTGGCCGAATTCCTGATGGAAAAATAAACCAAACCAAAAATAGTGAAGAGGTGAAAGAAGGGCTTTCTATACTCCTCCCCACATACAACTGCCTGTGTATAGACCTTGTGAGGGCCTTGCACAGGCAGTGCGAACCACAAGGCATCCCCTTCGAGATCGTTGTGGCCGATGATGGTTCGCCCGACCGATCGTTTGTTGAGCGAAACAAAGAGATAGAAAAGCTCAGCCATGTGAGGTATCTCGTGCAAGACCATAACGTGGGGCGCTCGGCTATCCGCAACCTGCTGGCCCGTGAAGCCCAATATGCCTGGCTCATCTTCATTGATGGCGACCTCACCCTCAGCAACCCCCACTTCATCGAACGCTATGCCCAAGCTGTTGCCTTGGATCCCGTAAGTCGCTGTAGTACAGCGACAAACACAACATCCCTCGTCGTCGTAGGTGGTATAGCCATCGGTGGCGACCCCCAACGATGGAGCCACAACCTGCGCTATCGCTACGAAAAGCACTGCGAAGCGGCCCACCGTGCGGACTCCCGTGCTGAAAGAAGCCACCAGGAGTTTCGCACCACCAACTTCATGGTGTACCGTGATATCATCCTGCGCTATCCCTTCGACGAGAACTTCCACCACTATGGCTACGAGGACGTGCTCTTTGGCAAGTCGCTCAGCGAGCATCAGGTGGCCATCAAGCATATCGACAACCCCATCTTGTTAGACGACTTCGAGGACAATCCCACCTTTGTGCGCAAGAACGAAGAGGCCCTGCGCACGCTTTTCCAATTCCGCCATCAGCTCGAAGGCTACTCCACGCTCCTGCGTTATATCCACCGCTTAGAAGCCTTCCACTTGCTCCCAATCGTTAATTTATTCTATAAAATGGCCGGAAAAGCCATCAAAAACAACCTCCAACACAATAATCCGCGCATTTTTCTGTTTAATATATATAAGGTACTCTATTATTCATCTTTGAAACAATAAAGCATTATGAAGAAAATGATATGGACCACCCTCATCTGTTGGATGATCGCGCTGGGGGCACATGCCACTGCCATCGGCCAGTGGAAATACTATTTGGGCTACCATAACATCACGCATATCGAACCGGCTGGCTCGAAAACGTTCGTCTTGGCCAACGGCGGGCTCTATGCCTATAACCTCAACGATAACAGTATCACTACCTACGACCGCCTGAATGCCCTCAACGACATCGACATCAGCTTCATCGCCTGGTGTGAGAGTGCCAAGAAACTGGTCATCATCTATAGCAACAACAATATCGACTTGCTCGACCTGAACGACCATGTCACCAATATATCCGACTATTATTCGAAGAATCTCAATACGGGTAAGCGAATTAATAACGTCACCATCGATGGCAACCTGGCCTATCTGTCGACGCAGTTCGGCATCGTCATCCTGAACGTGAAGCGCGAAGAGTTTGCCGACACGTATAATCTGGGCATCAACATCAACGATGTGGCCGTGGTAGGCAAGAAGATTTATGCCTCGTCAACCACCTATCACACGGCCAACACCACCAAGAACGGCTCTATCCTCTGCGGCGACACGAATGACAATCTGCTCATGAAGACCAACTGGAATGTTGTTGACACACTGGCCACGGCTCGACTGTTCCAAATTGATGGTCAGCTCATCGGATCTTCATCCACCTATACCCTGCGCTTCATGCCCGACCAGTTCGCCCATCAGCGCATTGGCGACAACTATTCGGGCCTCGTGTCACACCAGTTCAACAACGGGCGCCTCTATATCCTTTGCAGCAAAGCCTCTTATTATGTGGATGTAAAGAACAACAAGCTCGACAAGTTTGATGCCACCGACCTTACCGTCTTGGCCTACGACAAGGTGAACAACCAGTTCTGGGCCGACCAGAATCAGCAGACGCTGCAGGCCTTCACCATGGACGAGCAATATCAGCGCACGTCCGTACTCACCGACATCATACCCGACGGACCGAAGTACAACTATTTCTTCAATATGCGCTACCACAACAACAAGCTCTATAGCTGTGGCGGCGCCCATATCAATCAGGTGTTCTACAATAGACCCGGCACCTTCCAGGTGAAGGATGAGGACGACAACTGGCAAATCTATCAGGACCAGATTGATACCATCGTCCACAACTCACTCTATAAGTATATTGATGTCAACTGTTTCGATATAGACCCCACCGACGATAAGCACGTGTTCTTCGGTTCGAAAAACGGACTCTACGAGTTCTACGACGGGGCCTATCAGAACTTTTACTCCTGGAACAACAGTCCGCTCCAGGAGGCTTTCAAGGATGCGAAATACCGTATGACGGTGGTCGACGGCGTGCTCTTCGACAATAATGGCAATGTCTACGTGACCAACAGCTTCTCGCCCAGCTCGCTCTTTCGCCTCTCCAAGGATGGCAACTGGGAGGACATCACACCTCCGCAGATGCGCGAACTCGTGCCTTGGATCAGTGTGGTCTCCAAGAACGACACCACCTGGCAATACGACACCGACCGTATACACAACCTCAAGAACCTCTTCTTCCACAAGGGCTACCTATGGATAGCCAATGAGTCGTGGAAAACCAAGGCGCTCATCCGCGTGGATGTCAACTCGCAGCAGGCCAAGCTCTACGACAATTTCACCAACCAGGATGGTTCGGAGGTGAAGGCCGACTTCGTCAGCTGTGCCGTACCCGACCAGGAAGGGAATATCTGGGTAGGCACCAAGGGCGGACTTATGATGCTCACCGTAGACGAGATAGAGAGAGATGGACATCAGCTCATACAGGTGAAGGTGCCCCGCAACGACGGCTCCAACCTGGCCGACTATCTGCTTGAGAATCTCTGGATATCCTGTATTGCCATCGATGGCGCCAACCGGAAGTGGATTGGCACTTACGGCGACGGCGTCTATCTCATCAATGCCGACAATACCAAGGAGCTGCAGCACTTCCTTACCTCTAACAGTCCGCTGATTTCTAATGATGTAGAAAGCATCGCCATCAACAATCAGACGGGTGAGGTGTTCATAGGCTCGGGCAGTGGACTCTGCTCGTATATGAGTGACACGGTCACTCCCTCCGACGAGATGACCAAGGACAATGTCTATGCCTACCCCAACCCCGTCAGGCCCGACTACACAGGGCTCATCACCGTCACCGGACTCACCAACGATGCCGATGTCAAGATCGTCACTGCCAACGGCTCCCTTGTGGCGCAAGGTAGAAGCAATGGCGGCATCTTCACGTGGGATGCCACCGACCTCAATGGAGACCGCGTTGCTACGGGTGTCTATATGGTCATGGCTGCCACCGCCGACGGCAAGAAGGGCGTTGTCTGCAAGATAGCAGTCATCAACTAACACCCATCACCCAACACCCATCACCATGGAGCGCAAGCGCTGGATCGACCTTCTACGGGGATTCTGCATGATGGCCATCCTCTGGTTTCATACCGAGATGTATTATGCAGGCCACGACGTCACCCCATACGCCCTGTATGTAGGTGACGTCCTGGCCTGCTTCTTCTTTATCTCCGGCTATCTCTTCTATCACCCCGCACACACCGTCTCTTCGCATATCACATCTCTCACCTCTCCTCGAAAAAAACTCCGGTCCATTGCCCGTTATCTCCTCCTTCCATACTTCGTCTTCACCACCATCATAGCTCTGACCAAAGCCATTGCCTCGCTTCTCTCCGAATCTCACACCTCTCACCTCTCACCTCTCGCCTCACATCTCACACCTCTCCTCGACATCCTCACCGGTCATGCTTCCTGGTTCATAGCAGCCCTAATCGTGGCAGAAGTCATCTTCGTTTTCCAACTCTATTTCACCAAGGGCAAGACTTGCAGCATGCTTCTCCTCGCCCTTCTCTGGCTCATCCTCTCCTGCGTCGTAGGCAATGGCTACAATGCGGAAGCAGGGTTGCCATCCCCCCTCTTCTTCCAATATGATTTATGGCACGTCAACGAAGCTTTCCTCGCCCTCTTCTTCATGACCCTCGGCTACCTCTCCGCATACCACACCTCACACCTCTCATCTCTCACCTCTAACGTTGGAGGGGATTTGCAATCCCCGACTATCACCTCTGTCCTCCTTCTCCTTGTCCTTGCAACCAAATACCTCATTCTTTCAACCCATGCGAAGCTCGTGCTTGGACCCATCATCGTGTCCAACTATCCCCTGTTCATTGCCGACCTCCTTCTCTGCATTCTCTTACTCATCGCTATCACTCATCTCCTCTCCGCATATCACACCTCTACACTCCACATATCACACCTCTCCACTCTCCATTCTCCACTCTTCACTCTCATCGAATGGACAGGCTCTCACAGCATTGTCTACTACTTCATCTGTGGAGGTGTACCCTTCGTTGTCAGCCGACTGCTCAATTCTATAGGATTACCCTGGCACAACTATCTCTCCACTCTCCTCGCCTTCATCATCGTTTACATCGCTGCCACCCTCCTCACATGGCTCATCTACCGATATACGCCCATCATGAAAAAGTGAACATGTCATTTGCGTAGAAGGCATTAAACCTTCCAGCCGACGCTCGGTCTAAAAAACAAAATCAATAACTCTTAAATATGAAGAAAACCATTATCACCACCATAGCCCTTGCACTCCTCGCCCTCGCAGGTCAGGCACAGTGCACCTTCAAGAACACCGCCTTCAACGGAGGCGAGTTCCTCTCCTACAACCTCTATTACAACTGGCAGTTCGTCTGGGTCAAGGCAGGCTCAGCCTCTATGACCACCGTCAAGAGTCGATATAAGGGGAAGGAAGCCTACCGAGCCAGTCTCACTACGCGAGGCAACAACAAGGTGGACGAGATGTTTGTCCTGCGCGACACACTCCTTGCCTACAGCTCTCTCGATATGGCTCCTCTCTATTTCCGCAAGGGAGCACGTGAGGGAAGTCGCTACACCGTCGATGAAGTGTGGTACGACTATAGTGGAGGAAAGTGCAACCTCACGCAGAAACGCCTGCGCAAGGACGGCACGAGCAAGACCATCCACAACTCGCGCGAGGACTGTGTCTTTGATATGCTCAACATCTTCCTCCGGGCCAGAAGCTTCAATCCCGAGGGATGGAAGAAAGGCAACACGCTGAATATTCCCATCGCCGATGGAAAGGATATACAGAAAGCGCAGCTCGTCTATAACGGAAAGTCTACCATCAAAGCCGACAATGGCAAGAAATATCGTTGTCTCGAACTGTCGTACAAGGAACTCGAGGATGGGAAATACAAGGAAATAGTCCGCTTCTACGTCACCGACGACCAAAACCATATCCCCGTGCGACTGGATATGTTCCTGAAGTTCGGATCAGCCAAAGCCTTTCTCACCAGCGTCAAGGGCAACAGAAATCCCATGACTGCTGTCGTGAAGTAATCAACATAACAATCGGAGAGACCCCACCCCTAACCCCTCCCCTGCGAGGGGAGGGGAATTATAGGGGTGTTCTCCCTGCGAGGGGAGGGGAATTATGGGGGTGCTCTCCCTGCGAGGGGAGGGGAATTATAGGGGTGCTCTCCCTGCGAGGGGAGGGGTTAGGAATCCGCAGGCACTCCCGGAAAAACGATACCGGGCAGAAGAGGGGACAGGACTACAAGACCCTTGTCGAACAGATATCCTACGAGCACACGAAGGCGGTCGTTGGCGGCGAGGTGACGGTTTGCTTTTACGACATGACGACGCTGTATTTTGAGACGGCCGAGGAGGACGAGCTGCGCAAATGCGGCCATGATACATCATACATATGGTTATACGATGGGGAGCGAGATGCCGTTCACTTTCTGGAAAATGTCGAGGGCATAGACATCGGTCATGCCACAGATGTAGTCGATGACGGCCATGATGCGCGTTTGCAGGTCGGGGCTGTCGATGTCGTACTGGCTGCTCACGCGCATCATCAGCTGCTGACTATAGTAGCGCTTGGGATGAACCACGGCATCGGTCATCATGTCCATCAGCGTCTCCAATATCTTGTAACCCGACAGTTCTACGTCGAGCACGGGCTTGCTCTGATAGATTTTCCTCACTGATACACGGGCACATTGTTCGTAGGCTTGGCACTCGCGTTCCGGGATATGCTTCATCAGACTGCCCTCGAAGGTGCCGGAAAGAATCTCTTGCTGGTGGTCGATGAACACCTGCGCACACAGACTCTCCAACAATCCAATCACACTGGCTCGCATATACACCACCTTCTCATTGTCGTCGGTGATACCCTCGTCGTCGATGCGTTTCAGGATGGTGTGCTTCATCTCGTCGTCGAAGAAGCCTAACAGCAGCTGGCGCGTCTCTTCGTAGGTCAGTATCCGGAGCTTGTGGGCATCCTCGATGTCCATAATCTCGTAGCAGATGTCGTCGGCAGCCTCTACCAGATACACCAGCGGGTGGCGGGCATAGCGAGCCGGCTCGTCGTCGGCCGACAGACGCTTGATGCCCAGCTCTGAGGCGATGCGCTGATAGATGGCCTGTTCAGAGGCAAAGAATCCGAACTTCCCCTTCTTCGATGCGACCGACGAGGCGAAGGGGTATTTCACGATACTGGCCAGCGTGGCGTAAGTCATCACGAAACCTCCGTCGCGACGTCCTTTAAACCGATGGGTAAGCAGGCGGAAGGCATAAGCATTGCCCTCGAAGTGGGTGATGTCGTTCCAGAAAGCATCGCTCACCAAGTCTTTCAGATAGGCTCCCTTGCCTTCGGTGAAGTAGGTCTGGATGGCCTTCTCACCGCTGTGTCCGAAAGGCGGGTTGCCCATATCGTGGGCCAGGCAGGCCGTACTCACGATGGTACCTATCTGCGGGAGAAACGTATGAGCCAGCGATTCGTCCTGCTGAAGGAGCGCGTTGGCCACATCGTTGCCTAACGACATGCCCACACTGGCCACCTCCAACGAGTGGGTCAGGCGATTGTGAACGAAGACGCTACCCGGCAGAGGGAACACTTGGGTCTTGTTTTGCATCCGTCGGAAGGGAGCAGAGAAGATCAGCCGGTCGTAGTCGCGCTTGAATTCAGAGCGTGCGTCGTGATGAGTAGCAGGCTTGTTCTCCTGCCCTAATCGTTTGTTGGATATCAGTTGTTGCCAGTTCATGGGTGATGGGTGTTAGGTGATGGGTGTTGGGTGATGGGTGTTAGGTGATGGGTGTTGGGTGATGGGTGTTGGGTGATGGGTGTTAGGTGATGGAATAATGTAATCCTCCTCAATACTCAAAGTGCTGATAGTCTTTCGTCGTGCGCCAGTTGCCGCCCCATTTGAAACCGTTCTCCGTGAAGAGGCGGTAGCAGAGGTCGTCGCGTTCTATCTTATACTTGAATGTCTTCGAGCGGTCGGCATAGGGTTCACCAGCCTTGGGCAGTACCCTCACGCCTTGACTCTTTCTCTTCGATGCGGTGGAGGAGCCCTTCACCTGCGGATTATACAGCGGATTGATGTCGATGGCCAGCCCCAGGGCATGCTTCGAGAGCTTCTGGCTTCCGGCTATCTTCCGGAAACAGAAACATGAGGTGTTGTTGGCCGACATCGATTTCTCGTCGTTGGCATTGTAGTCGTCGATGAGCACCATGCGCTGGATGGGGTAGCAGTGATCGTACAACTGGCGGAAGATGTTCTTCAGCTTCGAGGCTATCGTGCTGTGGCACACCAGTTCGCCTATGCCGATGAAGCCATCGGCCCGGCGGTGCAGTACCTTTACATGGCGCAGCTGACCTGCGGGGATGGTGCAACCCTTGGGATACGACTTGCCGCTCATGCGCTTCAGGAGCGCTTGACTGATAGGCTCCACCGTAAAGCAACGGTCGATGCCATATTGCTCCACCGCGACTTCACTCACCGTTTGTCCTGCCTTCCATTGTCTCAGCAGCTCTTCATCCGTCTGCGACCAGGCAGCTATCCACAGCAGGCATAGCCACCCCATCATCCATAATCTATGCGTCCGCATCTTTGTTTTTTGCCGCGAAATTACACATTTTGAAAGAAATATGAAAAATTAAAGAATTAAAAAATTAAAAAATAAAGAATTCAAGAATCCGAATATTCAAGAATTATTCGTACCTTTGCATCTTCTAAGACGTGGATTGTTCAATAATTGACATGAGTTTAACAGGACTTGCAAGGAATTTCTTTCTGCCCAGACAGAAAGAACTCGTCAGACATAATACCGAAGGTGCTGAGATGCAGCGAGAGGTGCTCGACTATCTCGTGCGACAGGCACGCGATACGGAATTCGGTCATGGTCACGGCTTTGGTACCATCACCGACTATGAGTCGTTTGCCCGCCAAGTACCGCTCAACAGCTACGACGATCTCAAAGAGTATATCGACCGCATGCGGCATGGCGAGAGCGACGTGCTCTGGCCCGGCAAGGTGGTGTGGTATGCCAAGTCGTCGGGAACCACCAACGATAAGAGCAAGTTCATCCCGGTCACTCCCGACGGACTGAAGCATATCCACTATGCAGGCGGCACCGACACCGTGGCACTCTATCTGCGCAACCATCCCGACAGCCGACTCTTCGACGGCAAGGCGCTCATCCTCGGCGGCAGCCATGCGCCCAATTATAATGTCAGTCATTCGCTCGTTGGCGACCTTAGTGCCATCCTTATCGAGAACATCAATCCGCTGGTCAACCTGGTGAGGGTGCCGAAGAAGCAGACTGCTCTGCTCAGCGACTTCGAACTGAAGCGCGATCGGATAGCCCGCGAGACCATGTCGAAGAACGTCACTAATCTCAGTGGTGTGCCTTCATGGATGCTCTCCGTGCTCACACGGGTGCTGGAGCTCTCGGGCAAGCGCTACATCAGCGAGGTATGGCCCAACCTGGAAGTGTTCTTCCACGGTGGAGTAGCCTTCGGACCCTATCGCCGACAATACGAGGAGCTGATACCCAAGGCCGACATGAACTATATGGAGACCTACAATGCCAGCGAGGGATTCTTCGGACTGCAGGACGATCCTGCCGATAAGTCCATGCTCCTGATGCTCGACTATGGCGTGTTCTACGAGTTTATTCCGATGAGCGAGTTCGGTCAGGACAACCCCACCATCGTTCCGCTGTGGGGCGTTGAGGCTGGCAAGAACTATGCAATGGTCATCTCCACCTCGTGCGGGCTATGGCGATACGTCATTGGCGATACGGTGAAGTTCACACAGACCAATCCCTACAAGTTCATTATTTCCGGGCGAACGAAGCACTTCATCAACGCTTTCGGCGAGGAACTCATCGTAGACAATGCGGAGAAAGCGCTTGCCTATACCTGTGAGCAGACTCATGCCGAGGTGTTGGAGTACACGGCAGCTCCTGTCTTCATGGACGGGCATGCAAAGTGCCGTCATCAGTGGGTCATCGAGTTTGCCCGTGAACCTCAAAACCTGAAGGCTTTTGAGGACATTCTCGACCACAAGCTTCAGGAAATCAACTCCGACTACGAAGCGAAGCGCTACAAGAACATCACGCTACAGCCGCTCCAGATTATCAAGGCGCGCAAGGACCTCTTCAACGACTGGCTCAAGGCCAAGGGAAAGCTGGGCGGCCAGCATAAGATTCCCCGACTTTCCAACAGTCGCGAGTATATCGACGAGTTGCTCAAAATGAATGTTTCCGAGTAGTTATCCCTCTTCTCTTTTTTTGTCACTCCTCTAACTTCCCTTGGGGGAGGATATTACATCATGCTTTTGGCAAATTCATCAAGTCCCATCACCATGAATTTCGGGAATGCTGATGTGGCAACTTCTTGGAAGGCCTGTGGCTATAACTGGGGTAAACACGTCATTTACGAGTGCTAAACACGTCATTTACGAGTGCTAAACACGTCATTTACGAGTGCTAAACACGTCATTTAGCTTATCGGCCAAAGGCGTAGATGGTTTGGATGACAGTTTGCCCCACAGCCTGCAGGGTGTTGCGGTCGATGTGCTGCATATCGTCGCTGACGGTGTGCCACGTAGGACCAAAGCTGCTCTGCACGCAGTCGGGGTAATAGGGGATGATGTCGATGGTGGGAATGCCGGCCACCTCGTTCACGGGAACATGGTCGTCGGTGATGTAGCCACCAGCTTTCTCGGGGAAGTAGCTGCCATAGCCCACGGTCTGAGCAGCCTGCCACACTTGCGAAACGATGTTGCTGGCATAGCGGAGCGAATAGCCTTCCTGGAAGAAGCGTGCGCCCTGGCCTCCCACCATATCCAAGAGGATGCCGAAAGCGGGCTTGGTGGGCAGCATCTCGGGCTGTCCGGCATACTGCGCTGCCCAGTATTGTGCGCCGAGTGCCCATGAATCGCTCTGGTCGCCCTGGTTGCTCCATTGCGGTGTACCCCAGTCTTCGGCGTCGAAGCAGACGAAGTCTACACCCACGCTGAGCGAATCGTCGGCCCCTAACAGGCGGGCTATCTCCATCATTACAGCCACTCCGCTGGCTCCATCGTTGGCAGCCATCACGGGTTTGTGCCAGTTGGCAGAGTCAGGGTCGTTGTCGGCCCACGGGCGACTGTCCCAATGTGCGCAGAGCAAGATGCGAAGCTCGGCGTTAGGGTTCAGCGTTGCCATGATGTTCGTGCTGCTGAGTCGCGTGCCGTCGTAGCCCTTCAGCTGTGCCTCCTGTGTGGAGACCTCGCAGCCGAAGCGTTCGAACTGCCGGGCTATCCACTGTCCGCACTGGTCGTGGGCTGGGCTGTTCATGGTGCGCGGGCCAAAGGCGCACTGTGCCTCACAGAAAGCGAAGGCCGAGTCGACCATAAACGAGGGGCCGATGGCTGTGTCGAACGTCCCTTGTTCGGGCGAGGGCTTGTTGCTCTTGCAGGCAACCAAGGCGAGGAGGACGATGAGGGGGAGGGCCGCAGTGATACAGCGGCTAACGGAACAGCGGGGTGAGCGCTGGTTCTGGATATGGGTAGGATGGTTGTTCACGGCTATGATGGTGTTTATTGTTTCAATGCTCAATTCTTCAATCTTCATTCTCAATTCTTCGTTATCCAATTTTTCCTTCTTCTTTCTTCCATTTTACTTCTTAAAGCCTTGCACTTGCGCCATGACACGCAGCCAGTTGGCACCCCAAATCTTCTCGATGTCGCGCCTACTGTACTTCTGGCGGAGCAGATGCAGGGTGAACTGGATCATCTCACTGCTGTCGGCGAGTCCACGAACACCACCATCGCCATCGAAGTCGGTGCCCAGTCCCACGTGGTCGATGCCCATCACCTGGATGGCATGCTTCAGGTGGGCCAGCGCATCCATCACGGTGGCTTCGCCTTCCTGGCGGAGGAAGCCATGATAGAGTGTCACTTGCATCACGCCACCCGCCTGGGCCAGTGCGCGCATCTGGTCGTCGGTGAGGTTGCGGGGATGGTCGCAGAGGGCTCGGCAACTGCTGTGGCTGCACACGATGGGTGTCTGACTGATGTCGAGAGCGTCGTAGAAACTCTTCTCACCGGCGTGGCTCAGGTCCACCATGATGCCATGTTGGTTCATCTGCTGGATGACTTTCTCGCCGAACTGGCTCACACCATTGTGGGTGGTACAGCCCTTGGCCGAGTCGCAAATGTCGTTGTCGCCATTGTGGCAGAGCGTCATATAGACCACGCCTCGCTGGGCAAAGTGCTTCACGTTCTGCAGTTCGTGGTTCAGTGCCAGTGCATTCTCAATGGCCAGCATGATGCTCTTGCGCCCCTTGCGCTGATCTTCGTAGAGGTCGGAAGGTGTGCGGGCAATGCTGAGATAGCGGCTGTTCTTCTTGACAATGTCCTCTATGTGGTCGAAGATAAGGTTGGCGTAGGTGAAGGGGGTGATGGGTGATGGGTGATGGGTGATGGGTGATGGGTGTTGGGTGTTGGGTGTTGGGTGTTGGGTGATGGGTGATGAGGTGGGCAGTTTCACTAATGAAGAGAACTGCTCGCCAATCTTCGGCTGGGGCAGATAGGCTGCCATGATGACCGACGACTGATGACCCTCGGTCATTTTGTGCAGGTCGACGAGAATCTTCGGGTCGCGCTGGTCGAAGCGGACACCCTGATGGAAGAACATCGGCGTGTCGCAATGGGTGTCGAGCGTGATGATTTGGCGGTGCAACTGCTTTGCTTCATGGAACTGGCGGGCCTGGCCGACGAGCCATTTGAAGATGGGCAGACCCGACTCTAACCACTCGGGATGCCACTGTACGCCCAGAATCGACTTGTATTCAGAGCTCTCCATGCCCTCAATCACGCCATCGGCAGCATGGGCTGTGATGCGGAAGCGCTTGCCACCATCGGCTACGGCCTGATGATGGAAGCTGTTGACGAAGATTTTCTCTTCTCCATAGATGTCGTATAGGATACTGTCGCGGCGAAGGGTCACCGTGTGGGTGAGTTCTGTCTGCTGGGCATCCTGGTTGTGGCGGACGGGTGCTGAGGGTCCCTGACTGCTCTTCTTGCTCGACGAGAAGCGCGATGTCAGCGGCGAGAACACTTTCCGGGGAGTGGGGAGCGAGGATTGAGAAGCGGGGTTCGTGTCGTTGTCGTCGTTGCCCTCGTATCCGCGATATGTGTCTTCGCGGACATCCTGTGCCACGCGGCCACCTAAGGCCATCGCTAAGGTCTGCATACCGCGGCAAATGCCCAGCATAGGTATCTGGCGGTTGTAGGCCAGGCGGGTGGTGAGCAGCTCGGGCAAGTCGCGCTGAGCATTGATATGGCCCAGCGATGGCGAGGGTTCTTCGCCACACCAGAGCGGGTTGAAGTCGGCTCCACCACTCAGGATGAGTCCGTCGATGTGCTCCAATATGTTAATAATAGTGTTCTTGTCGGCCACGGGAGGTATCACAATGGGTGTGCCACCTGCAGCGATGACCTGCTGATAGTATTTCTCGCGCAGCGTCAGGTCGCCTTTGGCGTAGTTGCCAGTGATACCAATGAGCGGCTGATGCTCAGCCTCGGGGAAGTTCGCATAGATGGGTTCCAGATGCGATTCTATGTTGAAGTTGTTCATTTTTTAGGGATGGGTAGTGAGGGGTGAGTAGTGAGAGGTGGGGGATAGTGGTTAGTTGTCGATGGGAATATCGCGCTTGATGCTCTGCTCCAGTGAGATGAGCGTCTCGGTGGCCACTACGCCGGGGATGCTTTGCAGTTGTCCGTTGATGAGCTGCATGAGCTGTTCGTTGTCCTTGGCATAGAGTTTCACCATCATGGTGTAGGGGCCTGTGGTGAAATGGCACTCCACCACTTCGGGTATGTCCTTGAGTTTTTCCACCACTTGCTTGTACATACTGCCTCGTTCGAGGTTCATTCCTACGTAGGTACAGGTGGTATACCCCAGTGCCTTCGGGCTGATTTCGAAGGAACTTCCCGTGATGACGCCTGCGTCGATGAGGTGTTGCACGCGCTGGTGCACGGCAGCTCGCGATACGCCGCATACGGCGGCTACGTCCTTAAAAGGCAGACGGGCATTCTTCGAAATGATGCCCATGATTTTCTTGTCGAGACTATCTATTTTTTCCATATTGCATACTGTGATTGTTCGTATGGTAAGATTGGCGAGCAAAAGTATGAATTAAATATGAAATATGCAACAATTTGACATAAAAAGTATGCTTTTTAAGCCAAATTGTTGCATAAGTGTTAAGAGAAAGGCTTTTTAAGGCCTATTTTTCTGTCTTTTTGGCAGCGGGCTTGGTAGGAGAGCTGCTCTCTTTGGCAGCTGCCTTGACCACTTCTTCCACCTCTACGGTGAAGATAAGTGTAGAGAAGGGAGGAATCTTGCCTGCTGCACGCTCACCGTAGGCCAGATCCTGCGGGATGTAGAGCTCCCACTTGCTGCCGGCGGGCATCATGGTGAGGGCCTCTGTCCATCCTTTAATCACCTGGTTGGGGCGGAACTTGCTGGTCTGTGGATTGCGTTCGTAGCTGCTGTCGAAGACGGTGCCATCAATCAGGCGGCCTTCATACTTCACCACTACTTCATCGTTGACTTCTGCCACGGCACCCGTGCCTTCGCGCAGCACCTTATACTGCAGTCCGCTGGGCAGCGTCTTCACACCTTCCTTGGTGGCATTCTCGGCCAGGAACTTGGTTCCTTCGGCCTTGGCAGCCTCTTCCTTGGCGTGCTTCACAGCTTCGCGACGTTCGCGAATCAGCTGTTCGGCCTGCTCTTGTTGAAAGAGCGTAGTGTCTTTCTTCAAGGCAGCCAGGAAGCCCTGTACGAGCAAGTCGTGCTGAATGGGGCTTTCGCTGTGCTTAAACTCCTCGGTGATGCCGGGCACCATGCGGTCTTCGAGCATGGCGGCAATAGAGATGCCTGCTCCGTAGGCCTTGGTGGGGTCGTCTGCTTTCACTTTGATGGCCTCCTCAAAACCACGAATGAAGTCGTCCATGAATGCCTCGTCTACGCCATACTGCTGTTGCAGGTAAGGCATCAGACCATTGGTGAGCGACATGCCTGCGGCATAGCTCACCGAGTCGGTAGGCGTGGCCAGTGTTACTGCTGTGCAGCAAGCAGCGGTCTCGGCCTGCTTCTTTGTCTTCTTCTTGTCGTTAGCGGCCTGCGTAAAGGTTGCTCCGGCCAGGACAAGAGCTGAAAGAAGGATGATCTTTTTCATAAATTACTTCTCAATACCGAGTAGTTCAATCTTGAAGACGAGTGCAGAGAACGGCTTGATCTGTCCCTGTTCGTGCTCTGCGTATGCCTGCTCCTGCGGGATTACTACTTCCCAGGTAGAACCAACGGGCATGTGAGTCAGTGCGTCTGTCCATCCGGGAATCACCTGCTTGGCACCCAGGATGATGGGTTCGCCACGCTTGTAAGAGCTGTCGAATACGGTGCCATCGATTAATTTACCTTCATAGTGAACTTTCACTTTCGATGTGTCGTTGGGAATGTCGCCTTTGCCTTCCTTGATTACCTTATAGAGCACACCGCTCTTGAGCTTTTTTACATCGGCATTCTTGGCATACTTGGCGATGAATTCCTCACCGGCCTTCTTGTTGTCACCGAATTTCTTCTCCAATTCCTGCGACTTGATCTGGCGCATCTTGTCCTGAGCCACCTGCTGAGCCTGCTCGATGGTCATCAGACCCGTCTGACCTGTTGTGGCAGTGACGAATCCGGCCATGAAGTTCTTCAGGCTGATGGTCTTGGTGCTGTCTTCTCCGAAGAGCTCGTGGTTGATATTCTTCACCATTTGCTGTCCGAGCTGCTGACCAATCTGGATACCTGCATAGTAAGCATTCTTCTGTTTGTCGTCGCCGGCATTAACGCCTTCGTTCAGACCCTTGATGAATGCGTCCATGTAAGCGGTGTCTACGCCGAGACGCTGTACGAGATAGTCTTTCAGTCCCTGAGTCTGTGCCATACCGATGGCATAGCTCAATGTGTCTACATCGCTCTTAAGGCTGGCCTTAGGAGTTCCATTGCCGCAAGATGTGATGGTTGCAGCTGCAATAGCCATAGCGGCTACGAATGTTAACTTTTTCATTTTTTTTGTTGTTATGTTAAGTGAATAATCTTTTTCTTGGAGTTACATCACCTCGAGGAGTTCCACATCGAAAATAAGTGCAGAGTAGGGAGGAATGCTGCTGCCAGCTCCACCTTCTCCGTAAGCCAGCATGTAGGGGAGGAAGAAGCGGCACTTGCCACCCTCCTTCATCAGCTGCAGGCCCTCTGTCCATCCGGCAATCACCTGGTCGAGACCAAAGACGGCGGGCTCGCCACGCTGTACGGAACTGTCGAAAACGGTGCCATCCGTGAGGAAGCCTTCGTAGTGGCAGCGCACCTTGTCGGAGGGTTTCGGACTGCGGCCCGTGCCTTCTTTCAGCACGATGTATTGCAGACCGCTCTGGCGAACCACAACACCCTCTTTCTTGGCATTCTCGGCCAGGAACTTTTCGCCCTCTGCCTTGGCCTTCACGCCAGCGGCATTGCGCTCTTTCTGCATTTGCTCTTCTTTCTTCTGGAAATAGTTCTGCACAATCTGCTGTGCTTCGCGGTGGTCTATCTGTGGCTGTTTGCCAGTCATGATGTCCTTGATGGCTGCAAAGAAGTCGTCGAGATCCAGTCCCTCGATGTCCATCTGGAGCAGTTGGTGGCCAATGCCAAGTCCTAAGCCATAGCTGAGTTTATCCATATTTTCTATCTTTCTTTATATTATAAATAATGAGTTATTCGAAAAAATCGCGGCAAAGGTACACTTTTTTTTGAATTTATTTGTCGTTATTGAAGAAATATTAGTAATTTTGTGCATTCTTAAACTTAGTTGACAAGAAAAGATACAAAATTAAAGCAGAAAATATGAAGAAGATTGTCGTTTTAACAGGAGCCGGCATGTCGGTGGAAAGCGGTCTGAGCACCTTCCGCGATGCCGATGGACTTTGGGAGAACTATCCCGTGAGTCGTGTGGCTACGCATGAGGGATGGGAAGCCGACCCCGAGTATGTGAACAGTTTCTACAATATGTTGCGCAAGAAACTGGTCGAGGCCAAGCCCAACGAGGGCCATCGCCTTGTGGCTGAGCTGGAGAAAGAGTATGAAGTGACGGTCGTTACGCAGAATGTCGACAATCTGCACGAGATGGCTGGGTCGTCGCATGTGGTTCATCTGCATGGCGAATTGATGAAGGTGTGCAGCAGCCGGGATGTAGACAACCCGCTGTATCAGCGCACGCTGACCCCTCCTGACCTGGAAGTGGCTCCCGGCGAGAAAGCCGGCGACGGTTCGTTGCTGCGCCCCTTCATCGTGTTCTTCGGCGAGGGCGTTCCCAATATCATACAGGCATCCGAAGAGGTTTCTACGGCTGACATCCTCGTGATTATCGGAACCTCGCTCGTGGTTTATCCTGCTGCCGGACTGGTTCAGTATGCTCCTGCGGGCATTCCCATCTATCTCATCGACCCCAACCCCGTGGCTGCTGCCACCAGTAGGGGCATTCACCAGATACAGAAGGGAGCCAGCGAGGGCATGAAAGAGCTCATGCAAATACTCAGTGCCAATCAGTAAAAAAAGTAAAACAGCTAATATATGGATATCAGTAAACAAAATCTCTATCGCGAGTTTCGCGACTATCTTATTATCTTAATCGGTCTGATCAGCTATACCATTGGTTGGACGCTGTTCCTCTTGCCCAACAACATCGCCCTGGGCGGCGTGCCGGGCGTTTCGTCCATCCTGAAATGGGCCTGGGGCACGCCTGTCCAACTGACGTTCTTTGCCGTCAACTCGGTGCTGCTGCTACTGGCGCTGAGGATTCTGGGCTTCAAATTCTGCCTGAAGACCATCTATGGCGTGGTGATGCTCACCATTGTGTTGTCGGTGTTCCAGTCGCTTGTGGGCGACACACGCCTGCTGCCCGACCAGCCTTTCATGGCGGCCATCATCGGCGGTAGCTTCTGTGGCATCGGTATCGGACTGGGACTGGCGGGCAATGGCTCGTCGGGAGGTACCGACATCATCGCGGCCATCATCCACAAGTATCGCGACATCTCGCTGGGTCATCTCATCCTGATGGTCGACTTGCTGGTCATTACCAGCTCGTACATCGTGCTTCGCGACTGGAACCAGGTGCTTTATGGTTATGTGGTGCTGTTCGTTTCGTCGTATGTCGTCGACCAGGTCATCAACTCTATGCGCCAGAGCGTGCAGTTCTTCATCATTTCGGAGAAGCACGAGGACATTGCCCGTGCCATCATCTCGCAGCGTCATCGCGGCTGTACGGTCATCGACGGCAAGGGCTTCTATACCGGTCATGAGCAGAAAATCCTGTTTGTGCTGGCCAAGAAGCGCGAGAGCAGCATGATCTTCCAGATTATCAACGACATCGATCCGGCTGCCTTCGTCACGCAGAGTGCCGTTATCGGCGTCTACGGACAGGGTTTCGACCACATGAAGGTGAAACATAAAAAGTAAAAAAAAGAATTAGAATATGAAAGAAAACGAAAACATTCAGCTTCCCGACAACGCGTTTCGGGAACTAAAAGAAGGAGAACAGTATGAACCGGTGATGTCGCCTCAGCGCGTCTATCCCGAAGTGAATGGCTGGTCGGTCACGTGGGGTATCCTCATGGCCATGCTCTTTTCGGCTGCTGCAGCCTATCTCGGCCTGAAGGTAGGCCAGGTGTTCGAGGCTGCCATCCCCATTGCCATCATCGCCGTAGGCGTGTCAACGGCCTCCAAGCGCCGGAATGCGTTAGGCGAGAACGTCATCATTCAGTCGATTGGTGCCTGTTCGGGCGTTATCGTGGCTGGTGCTATCTTCACGCTTCCTGCCATCTACATCCTGCAGGCAAAGTATCCCGACATGACCGTATCGTTCATGAAGGTGTTCATCAGCTCACTCTTGGGCGGTATCATCGGCATCCTCTTCCTCATTCCTTTCCGGAAATATTTCGTCAGCGACATGCATGGCAAGTACCCCTTCCCGGAAGCAACAGCCACCACGCAGGTGCTTATCAGTGGTGCCAAGGGTGGTTCGCAGGCCAAGCCGTTGCTCATAGCAGGTCTGGTGGGCGGACTCTACGACTTCATCGTGGCCACCTTCGGATGGTGGAACGAGAACTTCACCACGCGTGTCATTGGTTGGGGCGAGGTGTTGGCCGACAAGGCGAAGCTCGTCTTCAAGGTGAACACGGGTGCTGCTGTGCTGGGTCTCGGTTATATCATCGGTTTCAAGTATGCGCTCATCATCTGTCTGGGTTCGCTCTCGGTGTGGTGGATTGTCGTACCAGGCTTGGCTTTGATCTTCCCCGACACGGTTCTCAACCAGTGGGATCCCTCTATTACGACGGCTGTAGCCGACATGAGTCCTGAACAGATATTCAAGGCCTACGGTAAGTCCATCGGTATCGGTGGCATTGCGATGGCGGGCATCATCGGCATCATCAAGAGCTGGGGCATCATCAAGAGCGCCGTGGGTCTGGCAGCCCAGGAGATGAAGGGCGGCAAGACGGTCGACAAGGCGCAGTTGCGCACTCAGCGCGACATCTCGTTCAAGATTCTCGCCATCGGTTCCATCGTCACCATCCTGCTCACCTTCCTTTTCTTCTACTTCGACGTGATGGAAGGCAACTTCGTTCATGCCATCGTGGCCATCCTGCTGGTCACCGTTATCGCCTTCCTGTTCACCACTGTGGCAGCCAATGCCATCGCTATTGTGGGCTCTAACCCTGTCAGCGGCATGACGCTCATGACGCTGATCCTCGCCTCAGTGGTGATGGTGGCCGTGGGTCTGAATGGTCCTGGCGGTATGTTGGCAGCACTCATCATGGGTGGCGTGGTCTGCACGGCACTCTCTATGGCAGGCGGATTCATCACCGACCTGAAGATTGGTTATTGGCTCGGCACTACACCCGCCAAGCAGCAGACGTGGAAGTTCCTCGGCACATTGGTGTCGGCAGCTACCGTGGGCGGCGTGATGATCATCCTGAACAAGACCTACGGATTCACCAGCGGACAGCTGGCAGCACCGCAGGCCAACGCGATGGCTGCTGTCATCGAGCCGTTGATGAACGGTGTGGGTGCTCCTTGGCTGCTCTATGGCATCGGTGCCGTGCTTTCCGTCGTACTGACTTGGTGTAAGGTTCCTGCCTTGCCCTTCGCATTGGGTATGTTTATCCCGTTGGAACTGAATATTCCTCTGCTCGTGGGCGGTGCTGTCAACTGGTATGTCACCACACGTTCGCAGAACGCTGACGTCAACAAAGAGCGGGGCGAGAAGGGAACACTCATTGCTTCGGGCTTCATTGCCGGTGGCGCCTTGATGGGTGTGGTCAGCGCCTTGTTGCGCTTCGGAGGTATCAACCTCGTCAACGCTGAGTGGCTCGCCAATCCGTTGTCGGAAGCCTGTTCGCTGGTGGCCTACATCCTGCTGATTATCTACTTCGTGAAGTCTACACGAACGAAGAAGTAATCATCCTTCAGGAAAGAACAAGAACCTATAGAAACAGAAAAAGACCTCACTTCACAGTGTGGTCTTTTTTGGTTCAATTGAACAATACTCTTTGTCTAATTCTTAAACAGAATTATAAGAAGACAATTTGTACGGGATGAATATTTCGTTTGCAAAGGTAAAAGAAAATTACCGAATCACCAAATATTTTAATTATTTTTTGCGATTAATTGGATGCCTACGAAATATGGCTAAGGGGCGAGATTCAGACCCTACCCCTAACCCCTCCCCTTGAAGGGAGGGGAAGGGCTTCGCCTTCAACTGGCTAAACACGTCATTTACGAGTGCTAAACACGTCATTTACGATGGCTAAACACGTCATTTACGAGTGCTAAACACGTCATTTACAAAAGCAGGGGATTACAGCTTGATGCGCAGTTGCAGCAGCAGATCGGTCATGGAGGAGCGGTCCACCTGCTGCAGACCCGAGCCGATGGTGGAGCGGTCGAAGTAGTTGGTAACACCCACCTTGGCCGTGAGCATCAGTTTCTGGCTGAACGAGTGGCGGGCCATCAGCATATAGCGGATGCCCTGTCCATAGTAGGCGGGGATGGAGAAGTCGTAGAGCAGGCTGCGCTCATAGCCATACACACGACTGTTGTAGTCGTCGGTGTGAAACCAGGCTGCACTTGCGGTCAGCCGGGTGGCTTTCTGCAACTGCCAGGTGGCTTGTTCGCTGAGCATCCAACCCTTGCTGCGGGTCTTGAAACTGCAATGACTGAAGTCGGCTTGCGTGCGCAGGTTCAGTTGTTCGGTTTGGTAATTCAGCGTCAGTCGAGCCCTTTGGTCGGTTTTCCAGAGCAGCGCCGACTTGTCTTCGTTGTCTTGTTGTCTGCGGCGCAGGCGGTAGCGGGCCACCACTTGCCAGTTGCGGTGCAGGGCATAGCTCATCTTCGCGGTGAAGTCGTAGGAGTGCGACGAGCGGCTCACCTGGTATCTCGCCCACGGATGATAGGCAATGTCGGCATAACCTTCGGCCACGAAGCGGCGCGAAGGGTGCCAGTTGAGGCCCAGGTAGAGGGCACTCTCGTTCTGAATGCCAGTCCCGTCGCTCACGCTCTTGCCAAGCGGCGACGTGAACTTCATGCCATAGTATCGCTGAAGCACCATCACGCTCAGGTTGTCGGTGGCGCGCCAGCTCAGTCGGTTGATGGTTGCTATGGCCCGACTGTTGCCTGTGGCGGTCTCTCCATGCAGGGTGAGCGGTCCAAGCAGCAGACCGTAGTTAACGCCCACGTTCCAGAACTCCTTTCCATAGGCTGCATAGCGGCGGTAGAGCACTTCGCGGTTCGGGTGCAGAAGGCGATGATAGGACGTAAAGGCAGCGGTGGCACCAATATAATAATGAACGTGCGCGAACTGAAGGTTCATGCCAGCCACGAATTGCGATGAGTTGTTCTTCTTGTCCATCTCGGTTGGCGTGCGGTGATAGCCCGAAGTAGAGATGGAAGCCATCGAGCCATCTTTGTTGAGCGTGGCATCGATGTCGCGATACGAGATGAATCCCGACATAGACAGGCGCCGATGGAGCTGCACTGTGGCAGCTGCGCCCTGCATGAAGTTCGACGATGAACGCGAGGAATGCTGCCGGATGTTGTTGCGGTTGGCACTGATGGCATCCACAGCCCACGACTTGCCCAAGAGGAAGTTGTTGTTCACCACCAGTCCCATGCCGAAATTCACGCGATAGCGCCCCAGGGCGAGGGCCTTCAGAGGACCGATGTCGCGCATCACCACATACAGCGAATAGAAGTCGTAGCCCGTTTTGTTTCGGCCAGAGAAGAAAGGCTCACCGGCATCCTGCGCTCCCACGAATCCAGCCATCACCCTTTGCTTGTATTGGAAACTGTATCTCACGTCGTGGCGATAGGGATAGCCCAGATAACCATTCTGGTCGCCCTTTCGTTCGTAGAAGGGAATGCGAGCGGAAGCCAGCAGTTCGTGCTTGCCATATTTCAGGATATGGGCGAGCGACGGCGTTTGGGGCGCTTCCTGTGTGTTGGAGATGCTCACGAAATGCGCCAACAGCTGTCGCTTGGTGTAGTCTAATTGGGCAATCATGGCCAGTTCGCCAATGCTCTTCATGGGGCCATGGCGGTCGATATACTCGCGGATGGCATCTATCTCCGAGTCGTTGAGGAAGGGCATTTGCATCCATTGTTCCCGCGTGGCGGTGTTGATGTCCATCGGGTGCTGCTCCAGTTCGCTCAGCAAGTCGTAGGCCTGCTCGCAGGCTTCAGTAGATTCCTCTTCTTCGGCTATTTGCTCCAGCAGGGGGAGCCAGTCTTGTGCCATGCATGCTGTAGTGGAAAAGAGCCACAACAGGCAGGCCATCATCATGTTGTGTTGCACGGATTTGTAATTGTTTACGGGTAAATATTGCAGTTTCTTCCGGGTGATGGGTCCATCGCAACCCGGGTTGGGGTGGGGGCTTCTACTTCTTTCGGATCAGGGTGAGCCCATCGCGCAGGGGCAGAATCACCCGTTCCACCCGCTCATCGCGGGCCACGAAGTCGTTGAAGTGCTCAATGCCCAGCGTCTGGCGGTCGGCAGGGCGAGCCTCTTCCAGTACATGGCCATCCCAGAGCGTGTTGTCGGCCAGGATGAACCCACCTGTGCGGAGCACGCTCAGCGCCATTTCGTAGGCCTCTACGTAGGTTCGCTTATCGCCATCGATGAACACCATATCGAAAGTGATGCCCAGTTTGGGCGCCTCCTCGATGGCATCGCCAATGATGAAGTGAATCTTGTCGGCCACGCTGCTGCCCTCTATCCAGGGCCGGGTGAATGGTTCCTGCTCGTCGTTAATCTCGTAGGTGTAGAGCTGTCCATCCGCTTCCAGTCCCTCGGCCATGCTGATGGCGCTGTAACCACTGAATGTGCCCACCTCCAAGATGTATTTCGGGCGAATCATCCTCACCAGCATGCGTAGCAATCGGCCTTGCAGATGCCCACTGGCCATACGCCCACGCAGCAGATGGATGTTGGTGGCGCGATAGAGGCGGTAGAGATAGTCGCCCTCTGGGTCGATGTGGCTCAGGATATAGTCGGTCTCCCGTTGGTCTGTCGTCATGTTCAATCCTCCAAGTTTCTGTTTCTTGGTCAACGCCCCAGAAGGGCTTCCACGCCCAGGCGATAGCTGTCGAGGCCAAAACCAGCGATGACGCCTATGCAGACAGCCGAGAGCAAGGACTGATGGCGGAAGGGTTCGCGCTGGTGGATATTGCTGATGTGTACTTCCACGACGGGCGTCGTGATGGCACTGATGCAGTCGCGGATGGCCACACTGGTGTGGGTGTAGCCCCCGGCGTTGAGGATGATGCCATCGTAAGCAATGCCGGCCATCTGCATCCGGTCGATGAGTTCGCCCTCGATGTTCGATTGGTAATACTCGAACTGCACCTTGGGGAATTGGCGGCGCAGCTTTTCGAGGTAGTCTTCGAAGGTAGTAGAGCCGTAGATGTCGGGCTCGCGAAGGCCCAAAAGGTTCAGGTTAGGGCCGTTGATGATGAGTATCTTCATGCTAAAGTAGTGTAAAATCGCTGCAAATTTACTGAATATTCATCAAATAATGGTATTTTCTCGGATAAAATATTTAACTTTGCGCCGATTTCATGGACTCATCGAATGGAAGAGAAACCGTCGAAGCCTGCAAAGACAGGCAGGACCAGCCTGATACGTGCCTATGAACGCTATCTGAAACTGGAGCGCAACTTCACGCGGAACACGCTGGATGCGTATTCGCGCGACGTGGAGAAGCTACTCAACTATCTGGAAGGCGAGGGCCTGACGGTAAGCGACGTGACGACCGACCATTTGCACCACTTCGTGGCAACGCTCCACGACATAGGCATTGCGCCCCGTTCGCAAGCCCGAATCCTGAGTGGTGTGCGCTCGTTCTTTCGCTTTCTGCGCATCGACGGGCGCATCGAGAAAGACCCCACCGAACTGTTGGAGTCGCCCCTGATAGGCGCTCATCTGCCCGAAGTGCTGAGCACAGAGGAGGTGGACATGCTGGAAGGGGCCATCGATCTGACGAAGTGGGAGGGCCATCGCAACCGTGCCATCATCGAGGTACTCTTCTCTTGCGGGCTGCGAGTCAGCGAACTGGTCAACCTGAAGCTGTCGTGCCTGTTCATCGAAGAGGAGTTCCTGCGCGTGGAAGGCAAGGGGCGGAAGGAGCGACTCGTGCCACTCTCGCCCAAGGCCATCAAGGAACTCGACCTCTGGTTCTACGACCGGCGAGCCATGAACATCAAGCCCGGCGAGGAAGACTATGTGTTCCTTAACCGGCGGGGCAGTCATCTGACGCGCACCATGATTCTGATTATCATCAAGCGGTTGGCAGAGGAAGCTGGCATTCATAAGAATATTAGTCCTCACACCTTGCGCCACTCCTTTGCCACCGCACTCTTGGAAGGCGGTGCCGACCTGCGTGCCATTCAGGCGATGCTGGGTCATGAGAGCATCAGCACCACAGAAATCTATACACACATCGACACGCACACGCTGCGCGAAGAGATTCTCAGGCATCATCCGCGCAACATGGGCGCTTAGAGAGGGAAGTTTTGGAGTTAAGAAGAAACAGCAACATCGTATGAAGAATAGAATAGGGCTGCACACAGCCAGCAGGCTGCTGATGGCCATGATGGCTCTTCTGGTCGTCGGCTCATGTGCCCGCATGGGAAGTCCCGATGGCGGGTGGTACGACGAAGAGCCACCTCGCGTCATCGGAGCCAATCCAGAAGACAAGGCCACCAATGTGAAGTCGCAGCGAATGGCCATCTTTTTCAATGAATACATCAAGGTGGACAACCCCACGGAGAATGTCATGGTGTCGCCACCCCAGTTGGAAGTGCCAGAAATCAAGGGCGCCGGCAAGCGCATCCTGATTCATCTGCTCGACACATTGAAGGAGAACACCACCTATACCATCGACTTCAGCAATGCCATCACCGACAACAACGAGGACAACCCATTGGGAAACTTCACCTATTCGTTCTCTACGGGCGACCATATCGACACGATGGAGGTGTCGGGCTATGTGCTCGATGCGCAGAACCTGGAGCCTATCAAGGGCATACAGGTGGGACTCTATGCCAATATGGCCGATTCGGCCTTCTACTCGGAGCCTATGCTGCGCAACAGTCGTACCGACGACAGGGGGCATTTCGTGGTGAAGGGCATCGCCCCAGGCAGCTATCGCATCTTCGCCCTGCAGGATATGGACAACAACTACAGGCTGAGCCAGCACGGCGAGCGGACGGCTTTCAACCACGACATCATCGTTCCTTCATCGAAACCGGATGTCAGGCACGACACCATCTGGCGCGACTCGCTGCGCATCGACTCGCTCATCAGGGTGCCTTACACCCACTTCCTGCCCGACGACATCGTGCTCCGGGCCTTTACGCCTGTGCAAAACGAGCGCTCGTTCCTGAAGGCGGAGCGCAAGGAAGCCAACAAATTCTCGCTCTTCTATACCTACGGCGACAGCGTGATGCCTGTGATTCGCGGGCTGAACTTCGATGCAGAGCAGGCCTTCGTGGTGGAACCTTCGGAGAAGAGCGACACCATCACCTACTGGCTGCGCGATACGACACTCGTCAACCAGGACACGCTGAGCGTGGAACTGACGTATCACACCTATACCTATCCGGAAATTCCCGAGGATTCGGTGGTGTCGCTCCGCGATGCCTCTATCTTGCAGGCGAAAACCGTCACGGACACGCTCACCATCCTCTCGAAAGAGCCCTACGCCAAGCGCATGAAACAGCAGGAGAAGGAGTATAACGACTGGAAGAAGAAGCAGGACAAGCTGAAGAAGAAGGGGCAGCCCTACGACTCCATCATGGCCGTAAAGCCCTTGGAGGTGCAGGTGAGCGTGCCTTCGCCCTTTGCTCCCGACAAGAATATTGTCATCTCCATGCCCACGCCCATTGAGGAACCCGACACATCGATGATTCATCTGTATGCGAAGCACGACACGCTGTGGTACGAGGCACCCTATGTGTTCAGGCCCTACGTGAAGCCTCACACCAACTACCAGATGCCACGGACCTACGAACTGGTGGGCGAGTGGCGACCCGAGGTGGAGTATAGTCTGGAGATTGATTCTGCAGCCTTCCGCGATATCTATGGCCTGGTGAGCGACCCCATCAAGAAAGGCATCAAGGTGGCATCCGACGACGAGTTCGGTTCGCTCTTTATGACCATCGAGGGCATGGAGGGCAAGCAGTTGGTCGTGCAGTTGCTCGATGGTCAGGACAAGGTGCTGAAGGAGGTGTCCACGGATAATGGTTCGGCTGAGTTCTTCTATCTGAAGCCCAACAAATACTACATGCGGATGTTCGAGGACGACAACGGCAACGGCATCTGGGACACTGGCGACTACTTACTCGACTTGCAGCCCGAGGCGGTCTACTATTATCCTCAGCCCATCGAGTGTAAGGAGAAGTGGGACTTGTCGCTTTCGTGGAATCCTGCGCTCAGACCTGCCTTCCGGCAAAAGCCTGACGAGGTAACGCAACAGAAGGGGGAGAAGGAGAAAGTCATCAAGCGGCGCAACTTCGAGCGGGCCAAGAAGCTCGGCATCGAGTATGTCCGCGACAAGCTGTAGTTCTTCTTTCACCACGAATTCTGCGAATTTCACGAATTGCTAATGCGCCCTCATCCCCTCTGAAGCCGCAGGCACTCCCCGCCCCTTTATAAGGGGAGGGGCAGGGGTGGGGTCAATCACTTCCAAAAATAATACGAATAAAGAAAAAAGCAATAAGAAGTTGAAAGAAACAGACTTTCCTCCCATTATTCAGGTGGGCGATGTACTGATCTCACCTGACATCATCATCGAGCAGTTCTGCTGCGATCTCTCGGCGTGCAAAGGTGCATGCTGCATCGAAGGCGACGCAGGAGCACCTGTCAGCCTCGACGAAATCATGGAGATAGAAAACATGCTCGATGTGGTGTGGGGCGATCTTACAGCCTCGGCACAGGCCGTTCTGGACCGTCAGGGAGTGGCCTATGCCGACCCGGAAGGCGAGATGGTGACCAGTATCGTGGGCGGACGAGAGTGTGCCTTCGCCTACGAAGGCGACATCCAACTGGCTTCTGCCGACGGGCAGGAACCTCAGACGGTGAGCCAATGCTGTCTGTGTGCGTTGGAGAAAGCTTGCCTTGCGGGCCGTTCAGCGTTTCGGAAACCCATCAGTTGTGCGCTCTATCCCATTCGCGCCAAGCAGTTTTCCAACGGCACCATCGGTCTGAACTACCACAAGTGGGACATCTGCCAGTGCGGCAGAGACAAGGGTCGGCAACTGGGCTTGCCAGTGTACCGGTTTCTGGAAGGCCCCTTGGTGGAGCGTTTCGGACGGGAGTGGTACGATGAACTCTGCCAGGTGGCCCAGGCGTTCGGTTAGAGCCTACTGCTCTTCTTCTTTCAGAGCGTCATCAGACTGTTTCCCCATGATGTCGTAGCGGTAGCGTCGCGGACTTTGCCCCACATGTTCCTTGAAATACTTTCCGAGGAACGACTGGTTGGGGAAGTGCATCTTCTTGGCGATATCCTTCACTGACATGCGCGTGTTCTTCAGCAGCAGGCGCAGTTCCAGTACCACATAGTTGTCAATCCACTCGTTGGGCGTGCGTTTGCTGGCCACTCTGACCATCTCTGAGAGATATTTGGGCGAGAGATCCAGCTGTTCGGCATACCATCCCACGCGGCGGTGCTCGCGGAAGTTCTTCTCCACCAGCGTCAGGAAGTTGGTGAAGATGGTTTCAGAGCGCGAACCGTCGGCGTTTCTGTCCTCTCTCAGCCGATAGATGGCGTGGCACATATCGTAGAGCATCGTGGTGAAGAGCGAGCGTACCACGTTGGCACGGAAGTGATGCTCCGTATCTTCAATCTTCTCCTTCATCAGATGATAGTACATCTCAAAGGTCTTCACCTCCTGTTCGTTGAGATGGAACACGGGATGAGTGCGAGAGAAGAGGAAGATGGGCGACAAGTCGTGTACCTCCTTGATGCTCTCGTTGAAGAAGTCTGCCGACACGAAATAGCCCACACCAGCCAGGTCAGGACTCACCATATAGTTGTCCATCACCTGTCCCTCGTTGATAATGATGGCATCGCCAGGCCGGACCTCATGCTCCAACGTGTCAACCGTGTATTGTGCCTTTCCTTTCAGGCAAACGCCCAGTATGATACAGTTGGTGCGTCGGGGTACCAGGGGCAGCGGTACCAGTGAGAGGTCGTCGATCAGCATGATTATATCGTCAATGTGACTGCCATTGTACACTTTGCACGCTTCGGCAATCGTCAGTTCTACCATTCTTGGATTCTCCATAGTTGTCTTGTTTTTTGAGGGTTCACGCGTTGAAATAGTGTTTGTATCTTCGGTGCAAAGATAAACAATTTTTTGGAAGAAAAAGAAAATTATTGGTCTTTTTTTTACAAAAACGCATTTTTTCTTAAAAACCAACCTCGTGGAAGTCTTTCGCAAACACGTCGCACCCGGCACTGGTGTCACGTGAGGACACGTGACCTCCTACATTGTACCAACTTATTTTTTGCACATTCCTTAAATTCGTGATTAAAAAACGGGATGGTTTAGTTAATAATTCCTATCAGAAGCAGGATTTCTGAAAAAAAACTCGTAACTTTGCAGCTCATTATGATTCATCTTGTCAACTTTCAGAAGTTGAAAGAGGTCAGAATGATCATCCATTTAAACCTATCAAAATTACTAAAAAAATGAGATCAATTACTACGCTCCTACTGCTGATCCTGTCGGCTTGGGCAACCGTACATGCTGACAACGTTCCAGAGCAAGAAGCCATGAACGTTGCACGCCAGTTTTTCGTGAACAACCAGAAGGGTAGCCACCAGGCTCCCAGTAGTGCTTCCCTGAAGCTGACCCTGACGAAGAAGGCCCTGAGCAAGCAGGGAGAAGTGGACTATTATGTGTTCAGTAGGGGCACCGACCAGGGCTTTGTCGTGGTGGGTGGCGACGACCGTACCCTTCCCGTATGGGGATATAGTGACCGGGGGGCGTTCGATGCCCAGAACATGCCCGAGAACGTGGCTTGGTGGATGGAGGAATATCAGCGCCAGCTGGACTACCTGCGCTTGCATCCTGAGGCTGCACGCGTGCAGAAGACGCTCTCAACGAGTGTGAGTCCACTGATGACGACCACCTGGAAACAAGGAGAACCCTACAACCAGGAGATTCCGAGCATACGCTTCTCCTTAGGTACCCGTAAGCCCGTGGTGGGCTGTGTGGCCTTGGCGATGGCTCAGATGATGAAAGCCCACGACTGGCCTACCACAGGCGAGGGAAGCCACTCCTACGACTGGCAACCAGATGGGGCTCAGAAGAACACCACCTTTAGTGCAGACTTTGGCAACACCACCTATCAGTGGGCCAGCATGAGAGACAGCTATTCGAGCTCGCAAGACGCTACAGCGGTGGCCACGCTGTGCTATCATGCCGGTGTCTCGGTGGATATGCAATACAATACGGCTGACAATGGAGGCAGTGGCGCTCAGATTTACGATGCCATGAAGGCCCTGCGCACCTATTTCCGCTATGATAAGGGCCTCGATCTGTATCTGCGCGACTTCTATCCCTTGGACACTTGGGAGCAGATGCTACGCAACGACCTGGAACAGGGCAACCCCATCATCTACGGAGGAAGCACAGAGGCGATGTACGGCCACTGCTTCGTGTTCGATGGCTACGACACCCAAGGGCGCTTCCACATCAACTGGGGATGGGGTGGCGACTACGATGGCTACTTCGTGAGCAGTGTGCTCAACTCGGGGCGTGCCAATGCTGACTTCAGTTATTGGCAGCAGGCCATCCTGGGCGCCAAGCCCGACTACGACGGCACCAGCACAGGTGCTACCCTGCGCCCACTGACGGGCTATCTGATCGACTTAGACACTCAGCAGAAGCAGGCCAGTCTGGGCAGTAGCGTGGGCTTGGTCATCGAGGGAATCACCTTCCTGGGCGAAGGCTCGTATACGCTGAACTACTGTGGCGTCAGGGTCTACACCGAGGATGAGCAGACGGTGGTGAAGGATGAGTGGCAAGCCGACTGCTCGGCGATGCGTATTGGCGAGAGCTATGCCATCGATGAGACAGCAGCCCTTGAGATTCCGGCCAACCTGACCGAGGGTATCTACCACATCTATGCCGTGTATGCCTTGGACGATGAGGACGGCAAGAATCCCATCCGCTATGAGCGTCCTGCCGAGAAGCCGAAGTTTATCAAGATGGAGGTGAAGGATGGCATGGCCTATTTCAGCGATGGCGACACAGAAGGGGGTGGCGAGACACCACAACCGGGCGATGACCCACAACCGGGCGATGATCCTCAGCCGGGAGATGACCCACAACCGGGAGATGACCCACAACCGGGCGATGATCCCGTATCAGTCGACTACTTGGACATTGCCAACCATGCGAACATTGCAGAGGTGGGTTCTGTGCCAGCTGACATGAGCGCTATCTACCAATATACAGAATATCCGGAGCAGCAGGTGGGTTGCCTGACACTCTCTGCATGGGGTGCCTGGCAGGATGATGAAGCGCAGGACTGGCTCTCTGTGGAGGCGCTCTACAGCTATACCACCCGCTGGGAAGCCAATGCTGAGGGCTATATGCTGGGCCACGGGGCTTACTTCACTTCTGGTTCGAAGGTCATCGACAGCGAGAGCACAGAGACGTTCTATGTGACCAACTGCATCCAGGCTCTTGCCTACGGACACAACTACTCGGCTCTCTCGAATGTCGCGATGAAGGTGTATGAATGCTCTGTGACTGAAACAGGTCTCGTTGCCTCTGCCTCAGCCATTGATGTGCAGGAGGGGGGAGTGCGCTCTGAGTTCCTCTTGGCGTCAGTTCCACTCGATGCTCAGAAGATTTATAAGGTGGAACTCACCAACAAGAACTCGGAAGTCTATGAGTTTGCCTTCTTGACTTCGCTCAATGGGGAAGAACCGAAAGACCCAACAGGCATCTCGCAGTATCACTTATCACCCATCACCCATCACCCAACACCGGTCTACGACCTGCAAGGACGCCGTGTGATGTACGTTGATGGTTCTTCCGATGCTCCATTCTCGATGCAGAATCCTAAATCCAAAAAGGGAGTTTACATCATGAATGGCAAGAAGGTAGTATTCTAATCACGATAAAGAGCAAGGCTAAGCCTTGTTGAACTTAACCTGAGAGGCCAGCAGGATGACGGCCAGTCCTCCTACAGGCTCTACAGCACCGGGCGGATGCCACCATCGAATCGCCTACGGTTCACGACCTGGTGCATATCGCCTATGCCCCTCTCGTGCAGTTGCATGAGCCCAAACTGGCCTTGCAGCACGAGGATGCCCTCCGGCTGGCTGACAAGATGTACGAGATTAGCGACTATCTCCTGACTTCGTCAATGCGACACCCAAATTTCAGATCTTGCCCAAATCCTCCTGAGCAAACATCCCATCACCATCTGATTCAGCTTCTTTTTCTGCCATCTTTTCTAATTGGCTTTTGTTCTTCGGCATGTTGGCAAACTCAACGCTCAGATTGTCGAACAGAATCTTTTCCTCATCTGTAATTGGTATTAGTCCATGCCCGACCTCCCGGAACCACTTCCGAAGCGCAATCTCATCATGCTCTCCATCCATGAAAGGATAATGTTTGTTCTTTATCACGAACAAACGGAAACGGGATAGTATTTCGAAGAAAGAACCTGACGGGAATTCAACTATCTGCCCGTCTTTGTCGTAATCGTATTTCTGAGCAACAGTCACCACACCCGTCTGCTCGTCAACATTCATGCGATAGCCATCTTTTAACAGATGGCACAGCATGACAATAATCCTGTCGCGATGCTCTGTGCTTGGAGCCACATAATCACTCAAATGGATTTCAAGAGTGCCTTGGTAATTCCAGTAAGCCTTTTCCGTAATATCCTTCAGCACTTTACGCCATTCTATCGATTCCCAAATATCTTCGTCAATGACGTATGTGGTTCCTTGTATCGTAATTTGATTTTTCAGCTTTTTTTTCTTTTCTTCCTTAGGTTCTGCTTGAAGGGCAGGAGAAACGGCCGCCTCCTTGAACGGGAGTTCCACGTCCGCTGGTGCAAATTGCTTAATCACCTCTATGAACCGTTTGCCGTAGGTGTCGCGTTTATGTTCACCGATGCCAAAAGTATTGCCAAAGGCTGCAAGCGTAGTTGGCATATCGGTAGCCAGCGCATGGAGCGTCTTGTCAGACATCACTACGAATGCGGGATAGTTAATTTCGTCGGCTATTTCTTTCCTCAAAACCTTCAATCGCTCAAACAAATCCATATTCTCACTCTTACCGCTATAAGTCACAGCAGAAACCTGTTCCTCCAGTATCTGCTTGCGACGGCTCTTCACACTAAAGTCCTCACGGCTGATAACCGCCAACTGTACACGTCTTTTACCACGCACCACATCCTGTCCGAGTTGCGTAACGTGCAGATGGTTGTCCTCGTTGTAGGCTATCTCGACAAATCCCATCTGCAACATCTGCAACAAATAGTCGTGCCAGTCTCTTACAGGCACATCCCTGCCAGCTGCAAAGGTTTTGATCTGGTTATAACCACGCACTGTGACTTCTGCAGAAAAGTTACCATGCAGAATATCTATGGTCAGCGTGAATCCTACTTGCTCGCCAGTCCTGAGTATGGCAGAAAGTGCCTTTTGCACGAGTTCGGTTCCATCGAACGTCTGCGGCGGCGTATGACAGACATCACAGTTTCCACAACTTTTGTCGCTGGTCTCTCCAAAATAGTTCAGCAGGATACGTCGCCGACAAACTTGTGCTTCGGCATATTCCTGCATACGTTGTAATTTCTCCGTATTGATTTCCCGTTGTCCGCTTTCCTCAGCAAAACGCTGCAACGTGATAATGTCGCCAATGTTATAGAACAAGATAGTCTCGCAAGGCAGTCCGTCGCGCCCTCCACGCCCTATTTCCTGATAGTAGTTCTCAATGCTCTTGGGCAGATTATAGTGAACCACGAAGCGTACATTGCTCTTGTCGATACCCATTCCGAAGGCAATCGTCGCACAGACCACCTGAATACGGTCGTTGATAAAGTCCTCTTGCACCCGATTACGTTCATCTGTTGGCAGTCCTGCGTGATAGACACCGACAGCGATACCTTCCTTATGAAGTTTCTCTGCCAGTTTCTCGCAGGTTTTCTTTGCCAGACAGTAGATGATACCACTCTCTCCCCGATGTCGACGAATTAGGTTCAGTATGGTGCGCAGTTTCTCTTTTGCCGAATATCCTCTTCTGACATCTAAACTCAGATTCGGGCGGTCAAACGAACTGATAAAGATTTCCGGCTCCTGAAGGTGTAGCTGTTCAATAATATCGGCCTTGGTAATTTTGTCGGCAGTAGCCGTAAGCGCCATGATAGGCACATTGGGGAACAGCTCATGCAAATTGCCCAACTGCGTGTATTCAGGTCTGAAGTCGTGTCCCCATTGCGAGATACAATGCGCCTCGTCGATGGCAAAGAGCGATACCTTCAGCATCGTTTGCATCCATCTCAGTTCCGTCATCAGTCGCTCTGGGGATATATACAACAGTTTCACGTCCCCCCGCAGACACCGTTCTGCAATCTGGCGATTAGCTATCTCATCGTTGGCACTGTTCAGAGCCTCTGCTGCAATACCATTGGCGCGTAGTGCTTCCACCTGATCCTTCATCAGCGAGATAAGCGGCGAAACCACGATGGCCGTTCCCTCCATCATCAACGCAGGAATCTGAAAGCATATCGACTTACCTCCACCCGTAGGCATCAGCACCAACGCATCCCCCTGTTGGAGCACATGATTGATTATCTCCTCCTGCAAAGGACGGAAGGAGTCGTATCCAAAAAAGGATTTGAGTATCTGATTTGCTGTATTCATTGATGTAATTATACCCCTAAAACTCTAGTAAATGTCTGACTAACTTCTTATGTTTTTAGAAACGGAATACTTACTTTTATCATCTTCGACAACGTCTGTTTGCCCGCTGTCGTAACGCACGACAAGCAGGGAGTTTCCATTCTCCGTTTTCTTGTCAATGACAGTACAATATCTGTATTTGTAGATGATTCTGTCACCAATCTTTACTTCCTGTTCATCATCTAGTCCACTTTGGGTATCAGCGTCATCCTTGCTTTCTGCAATGTTCTTGTTCTGCCCATTCTTTCTCGCCTCATCGAACTTAGCTTTCATAGTTGGGTTCTGATAAGTCAGTTTCTTGATGGTCAGTTCCTCTGCCTTGTTATTGGCTATACGGAGGTTGTTCTCTGAACCCAGCAAGTTGGCCTTTATCTTCTGCAAATGGTCTATGCTCTTGTCGATTTCTTCAATAGCCCGCTGGAATTTCTCACTGGCCAGACGATAATTGTTTGCAAACCGCTCCTTGAAGTCGTTCAGCTTGCTCTCAAAATTGGTCACGTCTACCGACTGACTCTGTGCCAACACCAGTTGGCGTTGCAGGGCCACACTCTTCTTCGATGTCTGTACGAGGAGTGTAATGAGCGGGATGAAGAACTGCGGGCGGATGACGTACATCTTCGGATAACGGTGGCTGACATCGACAATGCCTGTGTTGTACAGTTCGCTGTCAGGCTCCAACAGCGATACGAGCACGGCGAACTCACAGCCTTTCTGCCGCCGGTCTTCGTCGAGTTTCTTCAGGAAGTCCTCATTGCGGTGCTTCGTGGCCGTCTGGTCCATCTCGTTCTTCATCTCGAACATGATGGAGATATACTCAAATCCCTCGTCGAAGTCGCGGAAGATAAAGTCGCCCTTCTGCCCGCCCGATGCATCGTTGTCCTTCTCGAAATAGGCCTGTGGCATGATGGGGCGGATGGTGGTGTTGAAGAGCGTATTGCAATGTGCCTCCAGCGTCTCACCCACCATCTTCGTCGACATGCGTGTCTTCAGGTCCTTGTAGTAGTCCACCATTTCCTGCTTCTGCCGCAGCTGAAGTTCATAGCCTTGGCGGATGTCCTGCTCGCGACGCATAGAGTCATTCTTTTCTGCATCTAACCGGCCTTTCCACGATGCAATCTCATTGTCTTTCAGCTGAATCAGCTGAGTAGCCTTGTTCTGCTCCTTCAGAACGGCCACTTGTGTCTGGCTTTGGCTCTGAGCCACCTGGCCCTGTAGTTGCAATATCTCCGCGTCCTTTGCCGCCAATGCCCTGTCGAACTCTGCTTGCTTTGACAAGGCGATACCCTTTATTTGCTCCTCCAGACGTGCAATCTCCGACTCCTTTTCGGCAAGTTGCTTTTCATGTTCCAACTGTTTGGCTCTGGACTCCCCCTGCTTCGACTGCGCAATGCTTTTCATCTGTTCCTGCAGGCGTGCGATCTCTGCATTCTTCTCAGCCATCGCCTTTTGGAGTTCGGCTTCCTTGGTCGTCGAAGCACTTTTCACCTGTTCTTCCAAACGTGCAATCTCAGCGTTCCTCCTTTCAAGCTCTTTGTCCTTCTCATTGAGTTGCTTCTGGAAGCCCTGCTCAGCCTGCAGTTTGTCAGACTGACGCTGAAGCTGCTGTTGCCGCTCCAGCTCCTCGGCCCGTCGCTGCACCTCAGCCATGAACTCCTTATTCCGCACCTGGTTCACCACCGAGGCATAGCTGGCCTCGTCGACCGAAAACACTTTCCCGCAATTGGGACATTTTATCTCGTTCATACTTATTCCATTCAGTTATTACATAATTCCGCGTTTCTTCAATTCCCAGAAGCACCTCTCGGTAGCCTCAATATCGCTCATGGCATTATGGGCATCGTCAAAATCCTCGCCAAAGAGTTTCCAATACAGTTCTTGCAGTTTGGGATATTTATAGCCATAATATCCACGTATCCTGCAGAAATTGGTAGAGGCAAGCATGGTGCAGAGGCTTTTCTTTCTCCCGACCTCATCCCTCATACCGAGGCGAATCATTTCCGCTCCGACAATCTTTTTGTCGAATTCCGCATTATGACAAATGATGCAAGTTGCACCATCCAGGTCAGCCTTGAATTGGTTGATGACTTCGTTCAGAGGAATGCCCTCAGCCATAGCCCTTTGAGTGGTAATGCCATGAACCTTGGCTGCATCTGTGGGAATCACAAAGCCGTCGGGCTTGACAATCTGGTTCCCCGTATGTATTCTGTTGCCGTAACCGTCGGTCAGAATCCAGGCCAACTGCACAAGCCGAGGCCAATTTCTCGTGTCTGAACTTGGTGCCTTGTAATTCCGTGGCACACCCGTTGTCTCTGTATCGAAAAACAGATACTTTGTTTCTTTTGTCTGCATATTATCCTTTTGTTTTTTCAGTAATTTTGTACTTCCCCAAATCCCCTGGCTTGCGAAGGGCGTTCCCCTCGGGCGGTGGGTGAGGTGTTCATGTCTCGTTCGTAGATGAAGTAGAGATTGGTTCGGGTGCCGTCTCCGCTGCGTCGGGCTATCTCGTCGATGGTCATGTCGGTGTAGCGGAGCAGGAGGTCGGCCATGCGGACAATCCAACGGTTGCGGAAGTCTTGAAGCGTATCCATACCCTACTTGGCCTCTTTCTTTGAGGCACCTATATATGGTGTAAGAAATACCAACCATTGGTAATCATGTTTCCAAGCATTGGTGATTGCATTACCAGCCTTTGGTAATAGTCTTACCAGCTTCTGGTAGTTGTTATGCGAAACGTTATTCATGGAAGCGATACACATTTTTATAGTCATCAAACACTACTTCTTCCGCATATCCATAGCGACGGAACATCTTCGCTATCCATTCCTGCTGCTCTGGCATTAATAACCTTTCACCATTTCTATATCTGTAGAACGTTCCGCCACCCCCAAGGAAGCCAGCCAGTTCTGCTCTCATAGAAGCATGATGCTTCTCTTTAACCTCAGAGAAGATATTGCGGAATCCAACAGCAGCCCGTACGACTTCTATAGAATGAAAATGTGGACAGCAGTCCATCTGCATAACCGTGGGCAACACACATGGGTTCTGGGTTAAGCCTTCCGGAGCCAATAAACAAACCTGATATCGCATGCACTCTTCCTTGCGGCTACATTCAGAAATGTAGCAGAGCGTCCATCCATAAGGAACTTGGTTATAATTGAATGTCTTATCCATAGTAACATATTCTTTTTCACGATAAAGCAAAACTCATCAATTCACTAACAGACGTAAATTCGCGGAAAGCCCAACGGCGAGGAGGGAACAGCCCTGACTGCATCTTTATGAATTGATGCTTACCAGAGAGATACGAAGGATTTGCAAGTTTCAAGACTATACGAACATCCGCAGGGTCAATGGGTTTGTAGCTGGCCTGTGGAATATCCTTACGGCGTCGGATACTACTGAACGTAATCTGATAAACATCACGAACCATTCCATTCATTACGGGTACGAAATAGTCGTACTTCTGGAAGTTCAACGCTCCAAGCTTGTTAGAGAGTGTGATTTGACCAAAGTAATATTCCACCTCTTTCGCCCGTTCATTGAACAACCGGTAATACTCCCTGTTGCCCGTTTCAAACACAGTAACAGCAAGCACATTCCCTGTCTTTTCCACTGACAAACTTGTGCCCTTGTGCGACTTGGTTTCTTGAAGTATCTGCACCGTTGGCTGTTCCCATATCAAAGAGTGCAGGAACTTTTCCAGCAGCATGGAAGATTTTGAACGATTCGGACGCAGTGGGAAAGCACCAATGTTCACCTTCGCTATGGAACGGTAGAAATCTGCCATTTCCACTTCTTCGTCTTTCCCATGCCCGGGAAAAAGAATATAGCCGCCGATGACCTCTTTTTTCAAAGGAAGCCCATCTTGCTCAGGGTCATAGTAAAGTGCATCCCGGTAACGATGCATCTGATTGATGGCATCATCTGGCGGACAATCCACCGCATTCACCTCGTGGCCAATACGATATTTAGCATCAAAGAGATAGGTAAGAAGGAATCCTGTATCTATATCCCTTCTGTTCAGTTGCAGTACAATGTCAGGCTTTTGGGGTACTGTGTATGAATGTGTGTGCGGTATTGTCGTTTCCTTCGATGTGGTTGCAACAGCCTCCTTGGGATTATACATCACTTCAGCCAAGTCTATCCATTGTCCATGCTGGTCCTTTCTGCTGAATACTACTCGTGAGTTTTTCCCTTTCTTCAGGTCTAATGCAAAACCGCGATACAGTTCTGTGCGACTTAGGTCTCTTACCTTTGTACCTTTGCCCAACAGCTTCTCTACCAACCGTCGCACCTCAATAAAGCACCATATTTCATATAGTGTTGCAATATCTTTCAGTTGCAAAG
>ERZ842401.947-NODE-947-length-43001-cov-6.666302_pt1 | contig 43001 bp, 39 predicted proteins | sample MGYA00521270_ERZ842401 | MGnify/ENA primary metagenome ERZ842401 (study PRJEB31892, sample SAMEA3878208) | bioreactor metagenome | biome: Moose rumen | place: Sweden | collected 2011-10 | study: EMG produced TPA metagenomics assembly of the PRJEB12797 data set... | reverse complement strand
GGTGACCCTGGTAAATCTCCAGAATTATCTGCAAATAATACTAATATATACTGGAAATATAGTGATGCTACTTCCGGTTGGACAGATTTAGGTAATTTCAAAGGTAACCCAGGTACACCTGGTGAACCTGGTGTTGGATTATCTGCAGAATATCACGAAAGTAGTGAAGCACGTCATACTACTGTAAGTATTTGGGAAAAAGGTGCAGAAACTTATGATACTCAATTTGACTTACCATGGGGTCAAGATGGCTATGACCCACGAATCACCTTGACGCCTATCGCGGCGTCTACGGATCCTGATGCTGAACATAAAAACGGTGGTACAGAAGTAACAATAACTTATGGTTACAATGGTTCTCAAACAGCTACATATTCTGCTTGGAATGGTAATGATGGTTCTATAGCCGGTGCACCAGATATTGAAGGCAATAATGGTGTAAGCGCATCATATAATGGTTCCAAATATTTTGTTGGACTTTCCGGTGATTATTATAGCGCAAGTGCCAAAACCAATAACTGGATTTCTGGTGATGGTACTTCGAATAACCCAATCGGTTTAAGTGCTGAAGCAACTTCTGCTATCGAAGCCATGGCTGACCAGTATCAGATTGATGGTGGTCAGTATGTATCTGTTGTACCAAATTCTACAACACATAAGGTAGTTGTTGGCCTTGATAATCAAGCAACTAATGCTATTGCCGATGTAATAGCAAATGCTGATATATGGGATGCAGCTTCTGCGGTTTCTGCTAAGTCTCATGTTACTATAGATAATACAACAAATGTAATTACTACAGAAAATCAAGGTACTTCTGCAAGTTTATCAGCAGTAGAATATAAAGATAATGTAAATGTTGCTGGTATGAATGTTCAACAAATTTATACCGTTCGTAACGATGATGATATATTTGCATGTTTGTCAACTACGGCAAATAAAGGAACATTATTCTTTGTATGTTCTGGGGTAGCATAATTGTTTAAAGGTTTTTATGAGTTATCAGTGGAAAGTTGATGGAAAAATTGCTACACATTTCCCGCAAAAAGCGGGAAATCCCAATTATAATGTTAATCAGATATGTTATGTTCCAGCCGGTGGAACTACAGCAGATAAACAAGAAATTGAATATGTTTATTATCTTCCGCCAAGTGCAAATCGTTACATAGCAGGATTGAGCACTACAGCAGATCAAAAAGCAGAACTTGACAAGTATCTTGTATGGCATCGTTATTGGGCTGAAGTTCAAGATAAAAAACTTATATTTGATAATAATCTTGAAGATAACTATGTAAAAATTTTCGAGTTACCAAATGACGCTACTGTTACTGCGATTAGAATATTTGCAAATAGCGCAACTGATGCATATAATTTAACGGCGTGTTTAATTGATTATAATACAGGTTTAACTGTTGGATATGGTTCAACAGAGACAAAATCACAAACGCAAGAAACATTATATAATGCAAGTGGTTATTATAGAACTATATCCTTAAATTCTAATGTAAAATTAAAAGCATTAAACAAATATTATATAGGTTATTTAAGACCAGATAATAATAGAATATTTAATAATGCATATGATGAGGTAACAACAGGAACAGTTAAAACTACAGGTTTTACAAATTTACAACAAACTGCTTCTGATATATATGATAAAAGTTATGTTGGTGTACTTTCCGGAACAGCATGTCAGAGAATTGACCAAGTAATGTCTGTGAATAATACAATGTTATTATGTACTTCTAAACCAACTGATACACCTTTTGAAACAGGACAAGTTTATGGTCGAAATCCAACTTATTCTGCAAGATCTTGGTATGGTATTTGTGATGGACAAAATTATAATTATCAAGGAACACGTCCAGTATTATCAGCATTACAAAATATGTCAGCCGGTCAATTAGGCGTTGCTAATAAATTAAGCTGGGATCCGAATGACGGTTATTATTTATTCGAAAGAACAAATGTTGTAATTCCTACTTATGAAACAACATTTACTGCAACTGATACACAAGCAGTTACAGAATTAGTACAGTTTATTAAAGATAATTTATATTTTACTGATAGCATTACTGCAAGAGCATTTCTTAATGTTAATTTTCATAGCTCTTATGGAAATAGATATAAAGGTTCTTTGGCAGCAAATAAAATTTATAGTACAGACTCAACAAAATATAAAATCGCTAATCTTGATGGTACTACTGCTATGCCTCAATCGCCTTCTGACGGTGATTTATATTTAAAAACTGGTAATGGTCAAGATTGTGAATGGGCAAGAGCAGTAAATAGTTATGAAAATCCAGAGTTAGTACAATATAAAAACGGTTCTTGGCATTTATTTGATATAACTGCTGCATTTACAGAAGAATCTTATGAATATACTGCGACATTTAATGGAATTAATAACGGTTGGACCGCAATAGGTACATCTAATACTGCATTAATGGATGCAAGTACAGCAAATGGAAAAGATGGTTATTTTAAATTAATGAAAAATGATGGCACTTCAATAGAGGTTTAACATGGCAACACAAATTTATGCAATAGAAAAGGAAACAAATTTATTAAGATTTAAATCTGATAGTATTGCCACAATTATCAATGCTATCGAAGAATTTGGAAAAACAGAAAATGATTTTTATATCTTAGAGGATTTTAATATGAAATATGTATCAAGAATCACTTATGTAGACGGACAGTGCATATATAATAATAAAGATTTTTGGTGCACTGATCTTACTGAATTCCTTGAAAATTATAATAAACATGATGTTAAAGATTTTCTTGGACAAGATGTTGGAAAACTAAGATTTGAGTCTGAAATGTTAAGCAATAGAAACCGTCTTTACAATATTGATGGCATTGCTGGAGAAGTTGAATATAACATAATAATTGGAAATGAATTTATTGCATTATTCAGAGAAGAATGTGTAAAAACAGATTTTGTTACAATTTCTCCGCTTGAAATTGCGCAAAAACTTTCGCCAGTTATTGGATTAGTCCAAACAGGTTCATTTAGAGAAGCAAAAGTTATTCTTCAGTCAATAGAAACAGACGAATTTTTGACAGAAGAAAGATTACAGAAATATATAGATATGATGGATGCAGCAGATGCTATAGATTATGCAACAGAAGAAGAATTTTTCTATAAGGCACAAGCACAGGAAGAATAATGTTAGTAACAAGTGTAAATAGTAAATTACATGCATGTAAATCCAGTAATAGTAAAATACTGAAAGAAAAAGTATTTACTGACGTAAGTTTTTATAGAACTTATGCAATGGCTACTAGCCGAATAACGGAAACAGATAGCATTGCTTTGATTGTTAGACATTCTCAAAAATCTGGTAATGGCGATGCACATTTATCTACAAAAGGCGAAGAATGGGCAATAGAACAAGGTGAAGTATTATCCAATTTGCCTACAGCATTTACGAATGATGTAAAATACTATTCTACAAATACTAATAGAACCAAAGAAACTGCTATAAAGCTTTCTGAAGGAATGACAGGTACTGCAATTACAGAAAATGATATTGACTTATCTCTAGCTGATGGAATATTAAGAGGTAATTATTATCTTCGCGGTTCTAATCCTGGAAATCCTGACTGGACTTTGCTTTCTAAATATGCTTATAATATAGTTACAGGCACAGATGCATTAACCGCACAGCAATTAATGGATAATTTCGGAACAACTGCAGCAAATAATCTCGAAACAGTAAATCTTTATACATCCGAAATCATAAATGATATTCTTAATCACATGAATAATAAAACAAATATATTTATTACTCATGACAATATGTTAGCACCATTAGTTATTACTGTTACTGGTATGAGCATAAACATGCGTTATTATGAAGATACCACCGCAGATTGGATTAATTATATATCTGGTATTTTATTAATTAAACATATTGACAATACATTTGAATGTATACCTATTAAAACACCATATAATGATACCGAAACTATTTATACACGAGTTAATACTATGTATAATGACCTATCTTGGTATCGTTGGGCATCTTATCCGGCTTCCGAAATGTCTTCTACCGATAAACTTATTCTTATTGTTAGACATGCGGAACGAGGAAGTGATACATCAAAACAAGGTGATTTGAATGAAAATGGTATTACACAAGCTACAGAAGCTGCTGATGGAATTAAAGATGGTCATACGTCATCAGCCACACAACAAACAGTTGATTGCGATCCAAATGATGTAACCTATCATTCAACAGATTATGTAAGATGTATGCATACAGCACAATTAATCGCTGCTGCACGTGGTGATACTGATTGGGATGCATCTGATTATTCTGAAATTGATATTAGCGAAGCATTACCGTATATTGAAGGAAATGCATTTATTGCACATCCCGAAAATTTACCGTCTAGCGGAACACATGAGTTAATTCAAAACTATTGTTATAACCCAAGTCAATTATCGTCAGCGGAATTGTCGGATATTTTTGGAACTACCGCGGCTGATGCTTGGGATAAGATTCAGAATGATGCATATGATTTCTTAAAACGCATCTTCAGCCTGTCATTAAATAGAATAAATATATTCATTACTCATGACCATTACTGTGCACCAATGTTAGCATATACAATTAATAAGCAATCTGGATATACTACTGCAAACTGGCCAGATTACTTGTATGGTGTTGCAGCGATATTGCATAATGATAATACTTATGATCTTATACCTATAAAAATGAAAGATTAAGGATTTACTATGGAACTAAAAGAAGCTTTACAACTATTAAAAGAAAATCATTTTGTGACAGAGAAACCGGCTCTGAATGAATCGGATTTGAGATTCGATAGCATGGACCAGTTTCTTGACTTTACAAAAACCAGAGGATATTATCAGAACCAAGTCAAGATTGGAACTATCAATACCATGCTCTCCGAAAAGGACCTTAAAACCGCAGGAGATGACATCGGTGGCCTTATTATCAAGCACTACTGCAAAGACTATGAGACATCGAAAAAAGAGCTCCAGGAAGCGTGGAATCTAGGCTGGACAGTAGAAGATCCTGATGGCTATGTAGAAGATGACTTTAAGGACGCAAAGAATATTGACGAATGTGTAGAAGTGTTCCGCAAAGCGGCAATCATGCACGCATTCTTAAACAATTTTTAAGGAGAAAATATGAATTTAACAGAAGCAAAAGCAATTTTAAAAGAAAATGATTATGTCGTTGAAGAAAATAAACGCGAAACCTGGCGAGACTATCTCGATGTATATGAAGATACTCATCCAAAGGCAACTTTCTTCGCAATTAATGATATGATTAAAGACCTTGCTACGGAATGTGACCCCGATTGGCGTGACCATTACTCAGAACCTGAATATGCTATCGATTTGAGTTTTGACGACATCGTAAAACTCTGGGGCGAGCCAGAAAATCTCGACTAATAGAAAATATTTAATAAAATAAAAACCGGATTATTTTCCGGTTTTTTCATTTTTCCAATATTTATCAGCCTTCCGATTTTTGGTTGGCCCATTTTCCATTTCTTTTAGATTTTGCTCTGCGTAATCGTCGAAATTTATAAATTCACGTCTAATAAGTTCGATGCAATAGCCATTATTTTCCAAGATCTGAGTAGCTTCTTTAAGTTGCATATTATTCACCTATTGGCTTACTCCAACGTTCCAAATTATAATCACGCATAGCTTTAATCCCTGCAAGCTGTGTTCGCTGTTCCTGAGTCAATAGACGTTGGTTTCTACTTCCGCGGAACTTAAGAGTCAAATCACGTTCTTCCTGGATAAACGGACCGTCAACAAGAATATCGGTCATACCGAGAATCTTATCTGTCACGGATTCCACATAACGCTTTCCGCCCTTAATAAGGTCCTTATCAAAAATATAACCAGTGAACATCCAGACATTCTTGGTCGGGAACTTTTTCTTAAACTTAGTCAAGAAAGATACAAGCGTATTCTGATTACTGATTTCGAACGGTTCCCCGCCGACAATCGTCAAACCTGAAATATAATCTTTCTTACAAGCTTCAAAAATTTCGTTTTCTGCAATCTCGTCAAATTCCTTACCGTAGTCATAATTCCACGTCTCAGGATTAAAACAACCCTTGCAATGATTCTCACAACCGGAAACAAACAACGTAACTCTGCATCCGGTACCGTCGACAATACTCATAGGATCTATCTTTGAATAATTCATTTCTTTTCCTTATCGTATTTGAGTTTAAGACCTAACAGAATAAATATCAGAATAGTGGCCGAAGTATAATTGACATACTGCGGATATTGCCACATCCCACTGATATAATTCGTATAAAAAATATATCCGGCACTGCACAAATTCCCAATGATAGAAAGGATAATAAAGAAAATACTAATATCACCAGTCGATTTTGTCTTATATGCCTTGATTACTTGCGGCAATGAACAGATGGCGAATGCACCAGCGCCCATAAATCCACAAATTAACATTAAAGTGTCTAACATTGATTACCTTTAAATTAAAAGATAGAAAAATCATACGGTTTTGTTTTAACCGTATGATTTTATTTCTGTTATTTCATTAAATATTTACTCTATCCTTCAATTCCGCTAATTTACCATCGTTCCAGGACTTGGTAATAGACTTCTTCGGACTTCCAGTCAAGTAACCAGTGATTCGGCGAACACGAATAATCTCGTCTTCATTCTTGTTTCCGCAGCAAGGACACACGTTATCAATAATGCCATGGAAGTGGCACTTCATACAGGTGTCGCTGTCGAAAGTACAAGTGAAGTAACCAAGATCACCTTCATACATGGCGTCGATTGTAGCCTTAACCGCATCAAGATTCTTAGACAAGTCACCATTCAACTTATAGTAGAAAATGTGACCAGCATTTGTAATCTTATGGAACGGAGCTTCCATCTTGATTTTGTTATCAAGAGAAGTTTCCAAGGAATAATCGAGCATGTGACTGTTAGTGTAATAGCCCTTACCAAATACACGCTGCAAATCGACATCTGCAAGCTTCTTATTATTCTGATAAAGGTTCTTATCGATATTGGCAAAACGACCAGCAACAGCTTCAGCCGGAGTAGCGAAACAGCTCCAGTTAAGGTGTGTTTCCTTCTGGGTCTTGTCTACGAATTCACGAATAGTCTTGATAATGGAGAATGCGTAGCTATCGATGTCATGGTCGACACCATAGGTCTTTCCAGTCAAGAGCAACATGGTTTCTGCGAGACCGACGTAACCGATAGATAACGATGCCTGCTTAAGGACTTCACCAATCTTATCGGTAACGGCATGCGGCTTATCGTCAGAAGTCAAATAAAGACCCTGCTGCATGGTAAACGGAAAATTCTCGTATGTCTTGTTGGAAATCAAAGCGAAACGGTCAAGCAAGCTTTCCTTAGCATCTTCAAGCATATCAGCGAGCTTCTTGAAGAAGATTTGCTTACGTGCTTCAAGGTCCTTGGCTTCGATATGTGCTTCGATAGCAAGGCGAGGCAAGTTGATTGTATGGAAAGCAAAATTTCCACGACCGGTCGTCTGTTCAACACCGTTAACGTTTCCGAGAACACGGGTACGACAACCCATGGCAGAAACAGTCGTATTGATAATGAGCTGACGTGCCTTGATTGTATTTTCTGTATATTCCGTAATATCCCAGTAATCACCAACCTGTTCCGGATTTTCTACCTGATAAACAATGTTGTCGAACTTCTGAGGTTCCAACTTGGCGCCTTCAAGAATCGGGAACGTGAAAGCTGTATTACTACCGCGATACTTCAAAGTAATCTTTCCGTCAACGGCAAGTTCGTCGAGTGTGAATTCCTTTTCGTTATACTTCACATACGGCTTGTTGAAAGAACTGTCGACCGATACGAAGTTCGGATAGAAACGACGAGCCAAGCACTTGATAGATTCAAGATACAAGTCATAGTTCGGGTCATCAGGATCCTTAGAATATCCCTTCATCAACTTAAAAATCAAAATCGGGAAAATAGCAGTCAAACCGTCACCGAGACCTTCATACTGGGACTTGATAAGGTTCTTACTTACCATACGTCCACAGTTGGAAATATCGAGACCGAAGTTCAACGAACTAAACGGGACCTGGTTTCCAGAGCGAGACTGAAGAGAATTCAAGTTACCGATAAGACCTTCCATGGCCTGATGAGTATCGTCATCGGTAATGGAGATTGCGTTTTCTACGCAAATCTTTGGGAACTTCGCATAAAGCATTTCAACCGGCCAGTTCATGGAAACATTGTCGACTTCGCTGATGTCGATGTCTTCATGGTCCGGATTGTATTCGAAGTAACGGTTGAGTTCATTCTTAAGATTCTTCTTAAAAGAAATATCTACGAACGGTGCCAAATCATAGTCGAGGTTATCGTCTGCGATACCACCATATTGCTGGTTGGACTGTAGCTGAAGAATAACAGCAGTCAGAGCAGCCGCGGTCTGGATAGACTTCGGAGAACGAAGATAACCCGTACCAGAATCGAAGCCGGTACGTAACAATTTTCCTACAGGGGCAAAAAGACAGTTAAATGTCAAGTTGTACTGGTTGAGGTCATGGATATGCAAATGACCATCTTTATGTTCCTGGGCATACTTACGATTAATATTATTCAAGAGGTTATACATCTTGTTAGTTTCAGACGCAATCTTTCCGTAAGTACCTGCTGGGGTAGCGCCGGATTCATTGGCGTTGTCACGCAAAATGTTGGAACTCTTAATATCAGATTCAGTAATTTCCTTGATTGTTTTAATAATCTCAGATTTAGTTTCACGCGCACGAGTACGATCGTCTCTAAATAAAATAAATGCCTTGGCAACTGTTCCGAATCCGTTATCCATCAATGTTTTTTCAATTACATTCTGGATTTCTTCAACTTTAGCTGACTTGGCATTATTTTCAGAAATCTTTTCGATCACGCTATCAACAAGCTGGTCCATTTGTTCTTCTGTTACTTCTGCATTCACTTCTTTGAATGCCTTTTCGATTGCTGTATAGACCTTTGAAATATTGAATACGTGTCGACGATTATCTCGCTTAATTACGTTTTTAATCATTCTTTTCCTCTTTATAAACGCTTAATAAACACTTTATTCACATCACGCAATTTTAGGTTTTAATCTGTTGGTGTTTTATTTATAGCTTAACACAAATATAGTAAGTAAGGCAAAATTTACGTTTTAGTGTCATTTTTTATTCTGGCTTTTTATCGTAAATCATACTATATACAGTGGCAGATTTATAGATCCTATCCAGTATGCTGGCGAATCCGTTATTTCTCGTCGGAGTCAACCCGACGTTCAGTCCAATAGTTTTGAAGAAGTCACGGTCAACTGAAAGAATCTCTTTCGGAGAAGCGTCGTTGTAAATCTTCAAAGCCAAAACACCGAGACCGAGGCTAATCATTGGTTGTGAGCCTGAGACCTCGACCCCTAGTTCAAAATGCATATTGTGACCGTCGCACCTTGGTACGAGGTACATCGTCGTCGAACAACCTTCAACAATATAATCTTCCTTCTTATACTCACTGCTCATCGGCATGTGCGACTTGGCGAGCGAGATAAGATACTTCCACTTGTCGTCCAGGTCATTGAATGACGCAAACGTTTCTTTCATTTCCGCTAATCTATCTTCTATCATATTTCCAACTTTGTTGTAATAACTGGGAACTCCTGTTCGATATAGTAATTCGAACGTTCATCAAAATGTTGCATGCAATAATTCTTGGCGATACGACCTGTACGCTTCTTGTAACTGAGGTCGTCAACAATATCATAGATAATAACTTTATTCTTGGAGTTGTGCTTACGAAGTCCACGACCGATAGACTGTAGAACCTTGATTCTCGACTTGGAATTCGAGAACAACATAATCGCATGCAACTTAGGAATGTTGACACCGGTCGACATAGTTTGATAAGTAGCAAGCAAAATAGTTCCATCCTCATCTTCAATTCCAGTACGAATCTCTTCACGAACCTTGGCCTTGACATCGCCAGTAATAATACTTACCTTCTTGTCATGATAATTCTCATGCAAATAAGTTTCAACGTCCCTAAGATGGTTCCTGTGGTTGACAAGGATAAGCATGTTGTTCATCGGCGAAGTATGGTCGATAATGAAATTCAACACCTTGTTCCTATTCGGATATTCCTCGACCATCTTGACTTCTTCAGGATAAGTTCTTTCCTTGTTCTCGGCAATAAAAGCCTCCGGATATTTGAGGAAGATTGCGGCGATATTTAGCTTGGTCAAGTAACCACGGGCAATGAGCTCACAGGACTTCAATTCAAAAAGAACATTTCCAATAACGCTGTTAATCTGGAGTTGTTCAGAAATTTCGGTAGGCAAAGTACCAGACGTACCAATTTTGTATTCTGCGTTATGCATCAACTTCAAAAGTCGGGTAACAACAGAACACTTGGCCTGGTGACATTCGTCGACCACACAAGCGTCATATACTTCGAAAAATTCCTGGTCTTCCTTCTCAAGGCTCTGCCAGGTAGAAATCAAAATCTCTTTCTTGAATGTCGGCTTCTTTCCGGAATAAAGCATTTCAACATGGTCTTCCAAATCGTCCCAGCCATAATCCTGAAAGTCAGAATACATCTGTTCGACAAGTGAAACAGACGGAACGATAAGTATAGCCCTATGTACGTCCTTATTATCCAATAGATAACGCAGGAACGTGTAAATCATCAAAGACTTGCCAGAACCAGTGCAGGACAACAAAACGCCTCTACGGTTAGTTAATGCAGCATGAACGGCGTTAACCTGATAGTCACGGGCCTGGAATCCAGCAGTAATATAGGAATTCATCTGCTTTTCCAAATCTTCCTTATCAATTTTATCAGTCAGTCCGTCCTTGAATCCCTGTAAAGAATACTGGATATTATGCTGGTCACACCAGACAAGAAGGTTATTCAAAAGGCCGATAGGCAAAATCTGGGACATCGGATTATAGCAACGAACCTTACCATCCCAGACATGCATCTTAAAACGCGGATTAAACCTATAACCCGGCGCATAAGCTGAAAAAACGTTGTAAATTCTATGGCTTAAACCATCTTCGCATACCAAATGTACGCACGAGGAGTTCACTTTCTCAATAATCAAATCACTCATAATATAATTCCTCAGGTACCTCGTCAAGATGAGCCAATACGAATCGCTTATAGTATTCATCCCAAGGAGTCTTCATATATTCACGAGCCAGTTTCAAATCAGTCTGATTCAACTTCTGGTTATGTTTGAAGCTCACTTCCTTAACGGGTGTCATCTTGTATGCACAACGCATGGCGTTAAAGTTATCATCCAAGATTCCGTCATAATATGTATAATAATCCTCTAATGGAAACTTGTATAAACAGTGAGGAGGCCAGAGCCTTACACCTGCTACCCAACGGACCATGTTAGGAGTCGGTTCCATCCAAGTTCCCAATGCATAGAAAGGATCCAAAATATGTTCTGTCATCATGTGCTCCACAATAAACGGGTCACATAAATCGTCGTCATCCAATGTGATAATTGGAATATTAGGATATTTCTCCATTGTCGGATCCAATTTCTTCAATGGTTTCGTGTCCTTGTCTGTCCAAAGAACTTCAAAGTTTGGGAAGTCATCGATAATATGTTGAATTCCAGGAGGCATATCGAAATTATTACCCAGTTCTTCGCGACTAAGAACCATCACAACCTTATACTTAAATTGTGTTGCCTGTTTAACCAATGCAGAAATTACTCGCAGGGTTGTAGCGTCATAAATTCGGCCACGGAAAGTGGTAAATGAAACTATGGCATCATAATATTCTGATGTCCACAAGTGTTTATTAGCCATTATCCATTCGATAAACTTTATATCGTCAAGAGCATGGTCAACAACAGTAATAAGGTTATTACTCGACCTTGTTGCATAATTATCGCCTTTAAGAATATTGCTATAAAGCTGGTCGGTATCATTTATATAAGCATTAACACCAGCTTCACGAAGCTTCTTCATATTCAGGTAAATCATTGTATAATTCTGGTCAACAATAGCGTCAGCGGCCTTTGCGACAAACTTGGTCAAATCGCCCTTAACAAGACTCTTATTGTCGATAATAATCATATCATCAGATTTACAGTAATTCATCAATTCCTCGACTGCATGATTGTAAACCTGAAGTCCAGTCATATCGGTCGTATCGAAATACTTAAAATGACGATTACGCAAAATCGTAACGTTATCTACATGATTGATAATCGGTCTGTCCTGGCCAGCATCAAAAACCACAATTTCGTATTCGAACTTGCACTGCTTCTTGATACTCTCAATCAGGTAATAAACATGATGAGGTAAATTATAATTGATTATCCCTAATGTAATCATATTCAAAACTTTTAAACTTAAAGTTAAACTTGTCAAATAGATAATTGAACGTGAGAGACTTATGCGTATTGGCAGCACGGAAGAAGATACTATTATACTTGTCGAAATCTTGCGGTAGGCAGATTCCATAATTTGTATAATCGATAATCTCGAACTTCTGGTCCTTTATCGCTTCCATAAACTGCTGGGTATTCTCAAACTTTATGTCAAGCTCTTTCATCTTCTTTATATTAAACACGTTAATATATGCAGAGTTATCGCCATTATAAAGCGTACCCATCCAGATATTTTCAGTATTAAAATCTATCGGCTTACCGAGAATAATCTTATCGCCAATGACATAAAGAATATCAGCACGGGTCGTTTCAATCAAATGTTTCAGCGTCTGATCAAATCTTTCCGTTCCATAAAGTCTATTAGGATTATAGGCCGGTTTCTTTTCAAATATCTGGTCCTTGTTATTATAGTCAATAACCAATGGAACTGACTTCCTGATACGATTTGCCTGGCGGCTAATATGTTTCTCAGGATATTTCATATCGACATTATCTACAACGCGAATCTGAGAAAACAGACATGGCATTATAGTCGTGATATTATTGATATTTTCCACCGTGACATAGTGCATGAACGAGTTGACAAATGCGATTTCCATATTTGCATCGCATAGGTCAAAATTAAAATCCGTAATCGTATAATCAGGGAACAGTTCCTGCCAACGAGGCTTCTGGAAGTCATGCTCTCTAAGATACCTTACAACATCCTTATCAAAGGCCGTATAGTTGTATGCATGACAACAGCTATTCTCATAAAAATAGTTCTTCTTCACGAAGTTAATCGCGAAAATGATAGACAAGTAATTTGATAACGAATTATAATCTTCAATCCATCCATCAAGCCATTCGGCCTTCAACGTATGAGACGGAATATAAAAATCATCAAGCAATGGATTTAATAACGACTCCTCATGGATTTCCTGCAATGCGCCTTCAAATTTTACATCGCTAAATATTGAATTTGTATAATGGTATTGCTGAAGGTTTCTTCTATAAGAAAGACTATAAACCACACCGTTAACAATATAGTACGGTGATAACATCAAATAGGTATTCAATGGATTGAATACAAAAATATTATTCTGAAGATTTTCCCTGATAAGGGTATATATCTTGTTTCGTTCTGTTACCTCGTCGGCTTTATAAAAAACCAGAATATCGCTAAACAGTTTGAGAACATTCTGAAATGTCGTATCGTTTAACTGTTCTTCAGAAACAGAACTATCCGCATAAAGATATATGCGGTCAAATTTTACTTCAAGGCTTGTGATTATCCAGCAAAGATTCTTTATCCCGTGACCTATCGTATTTGTATTTACAGTTAAAAATCCGATATTATTCTTATCGGATTCAACCTCTTTTAACTTTCTAGGTTTTATTTTCTTTAACTTCGGAATATTTTCGTATAACTGTTCAAATTTTTCACTAAACATATAAACCTTTCACTAGCAAATATAGTAAAAAAATATTTACTATCTATATATTCTTCTACCGAAAATTCCGGCAATTACACCGTTATTCGAAGTATATGGTATCTGAAAAGATATGCACTGGGCATTTGGGTCGACCTGAACGTTCGTATTTGACCTGTCAATCTTTATTGGAACCCATAGCTCTATCGTATCATAAACCATAGGCATAAAACTTTCAATATTTGAGCTATTTTCAAATAAGAGGTTAAACAACGGAGTGCCAAATGTTGGGTTAAACAAGCGTTCCTGTGGTTCCGTGGTCAAAACCATCTCGATTGACTGGTTCAAGGCGTCTGCACCCCAGATTTCATTATCATGAAATGTAGAATCCCAATCATAATATTCGTTAACTAACGAGAAATTATCTTCTGATAAATAGTCTGAATTTGCGCTTAACGGTAACATACCTTATTTATAAATAATGTATGGTAATAACACACAAAAAGAGTACTAAACTAGAAACCGCCTACTATAACATTATTTGGCGTTTAAATAATGCCGGAATTAAATATGAAACCGAAAATCACATAATTCCGCAATATAACCCTGACGCCAGAGATGAAAACGGCAACCCATATCCAGAACCGGCACCCGATACCGTCGGTACAGGTACTGCCTGGATTAAAATCTTCCACGAGGACCACAAGATTGTCTTCGTATATTTCTGTTGTCACCTTGTAGAATGCAAGACTTGTACCTATGACCGTTTTATTACCGTTTATAACTATACCGATGACGTAAAAGATACAAACTTACAGGGTATGCTTCCGGCATTAACTCTTAAGTATTATTCTGACCGTGAAGAAAGTGATAAAGACCGTACAGTTTTTTTCGATGAATTCAGTCTTAATGACCTTGGTTATGAATATATATCAGCCAAAAAGCCAGTAACTGATGCAACCGAAACTACTTGTGAAACTTGTAATGGTAAAGGTACCGTAGAATCTGAAACTACAGTTCCTTCCGGAAATCCGTATATTAAGCCTGTTACAATTAAAATAAATACAACTTGTCCAGATTGTAATGGTACAGGTAAAACTGTCGAAGAAACAACTGAAAACTTTGCCCGTATTTATACGTTTAATGTTTATGGTTTCTATGTAAAAAAGTCAGCAGAAGAACATGACATAATAGATAACCGTATTAATGATGGCGTACGTGAAGGATTACCAGATGATGACCCATCCAATTTGGGTGAAGGCGGTCTTGTTAAATATGCAAAGCGTCTTTATACGAGCGAAAATTCGTATGACCCCGAAGACGCGCCAGTAGCAGAATTATCTAAAATTACAACTTATAATACTGAGCTTTATCTTAATAATGGTAAACTGCTCAATAGTGTTAATGAAATTTATGAGCTTATTGAAAAAACAAATGTCAATAATAAAAATTTACCAGAAGATGAAAAAGTCGATTTAAGTAAATACTTATTCGCTATTCCTGTATTTAGAGAATATCTCATACGTGATGAGGATAATAAACCAGCAAACGATTATGAGCTCATTGACTTCCGTTTCTATCAGACTAACTATGTTGACCAATATGGAAAACTCATTCCAATAGTCGCCTTCTGTGCTTTTGATACCCAACGTAATAGTAGAACACCTTATTTTTCAGATGGTTATAATGAACTGGGATATTCAGATCGTTCATCTTTCCCATTATATCCAGAACATATACAATATAACCCTAATAAAGTCGCAGGAATGTTTCCGAGTTATACTCATGGCGACATATATACACAAAAGGGTATTAAAAACTTTACCAAACATTGCGGCGAAATAGAAACCGCAAATGGCACAGTAACAGCTGAGCAGAAGGTTATTGTTCGTCCAATGATTTCTACGTTCACTGACATTAGTCAGACGGACAGAGTTTGGAACTTCATCTGCTATAAGGATAAAAACCTTCCAATTGTTCCATGTGATAGAGATACGCTTTATATCAGTGAAACAACTTGGCCATATAAAATGGACCTTTATAAAGATGACCATGTAAAGTTCAATAATATTCTTTCTCAAAAGACTGCTGCCTATGTTGAACCCCTGGATTCAAAATTACTAGGTCCTGGTGAAGAGTTACTTCCAAAAATACAATACAATTATAACAATTACCCGGAAGGTGTATTTACTTACTACCAGACAAATTATGGTACATATATTGAAAACTATATATTCCATAAGTATGGTGAGGACCATTTAATGGATGTGTACCTTGATACTGAAGGTACAGATGAGCAAATTAAACTTATTCCTGATACCATTGAATCACAAAAAGAATATCATGGCTTTATGAATATTCTTTACGAAAAGAAATTACGTTCTATCTATACTAAGATGGACACACATAATGACTTTGTTGTTTGTCCTGCCTGTAATGGCATGGATGATATAGATTGTGCTTTCTGTGGTAATAAACGTAAACTCAGTATCTTCGATTGCAATATTAAAAGTATTGAATCTGATGATGACATGCATAAATTGCTAGAGGACAATTCTTTGAAGAGATATGTTTGTCCTTCTATAAATGATATTGACCATGAACACCGTGCTTCTTGCTATGGTCGTTGCCGTTGCTGTGCCGGTACAAAATCAGTAATTCGTTACTACTATCTTAAAGCATTCGAATTTAAGAATCTTACAGAATATGATGGTAAGCTTCCTAAAGAAGTACCTGACCTATCAGATATTGAGGCTCTCGATATTATCGGTAAAGTTCTGGAAAGCAAGGTAAAAGAAAAAGGTTCCGCTACTGAAGAAGCATATCTCAACTATATTGTCAGAAAACATTATGACGTTGAAGAAGCTCCGGGTGAAGAACTGGATGTCGCTTATAGCCAGCTCTATAATGCTGCTGCTAATAATCTCGTATTCTATATTCTTAACGGTAACTTTATTGCTTACTACTTCTGGAATGGTTATACTCATGTCAAAGTAGACTATGGTTACAACTATATCTACTCGACAAAGACATATTCTAAGAAAGAATGGGAAAAAATTAAAGATACTGAAGATGGACATAAGAGCACACTCCTTTATCGCATTATTTCTACCGAACAGGAAATAGATGACATGGTTGGTTTTTATTCCATCAATGTTCCTAATGTAAAAATAGATTACCAAGATGTTAGTTCAATCTTTGAAGGCGCTACAGTCCAGCGTATCTATTTCGATAAGTCTTGGGTTTATTCAAATCTTTTGAGTGATATGACTTTCAAGCATTTCAACATGTTTACTGAAAAAGAAAGTCTGATTGTCGGAAATCATCAATCTACTGAAGATTACGTCCATATTCATGATGAAGAAGAGGATATTGTTCAAAGCCGTTGTCCGACTTGTAGCGGAACTGGTGAAGTTGATGGCGCACCGTGTGAAACGTGCGGCGGAACCGGTGATTATCCAGATAATGTTCTAAAAGAAAATCTGTATTATACCCGTCAGCTTTACTGTTATACTTCATTGCCATATATAAATACAGATAATATAAGTTTTGAAGTAAATGACCAACAGAAACCGGAATTTGACGGTGATGAGGTTGACGAAATAAATTACGAGGAATAACGATGTCTCAAATGCCATCATATTTAGATCCATCTAATGTTGGTGTCAAAGGTGCAGCAGCTGCCGCCGCAGCTGGTTCCATGGCAGGAACAGGCGGACAAGCTGCACATGATGCCGAAATACAAGGAAGATTCAATTCTGTTTTCGGATATACACCAACAAATAATTATGGCTTTGGTCAAAACTATGCACATGAATCATCAAAAGAAGGCATAGGTAATTCCTGTATTCACTTAGTAACTTTTGATGCAACTGATGCCGTCGAACAATTATCCAAAGACTATGCTTTTGAAAAGCCAATAGATGATGATGGCATAACAAAAATAACCAATTTCTCTGGTATTGTAACAGACGCTTTGGTTGAAGAAAAGAATACATATTATATTAAATTAACAGCACTCCTTGAAGAACTACCTGAATTATCATTTGGTTTTGATTTTACTGAAGGACCTGGTAATGTAGCGCAAGATAATCTTAAACAGTTCATGAGTAACGATATGTTTAATGCTGCAGCTGAACTCGGTGCTGTTGATAGTTCATTCAAAAACATTATTAAATCTGGTTTAATGACCAATGATATATGGAATGGCGTTAAGAATAGCGACATAAAGCTCAAGTTTAAAATCTACACTGCCGATACACTTGGCCAGACTGACCCAGATATATGGTTAAAAGCCTTGGCTTTATTTGCTACACCCAATACTGGAAACCAGTCAAGTATTCGAAACTATATCCACAATATCATTTCTGGTGTTAAAAATACCGTTGGTATCGGCCAGGCTCTATTTAATGCCTATGATGTCGTAGACCAGAATAGAAAAAACACAAAAGACAAAGCAAAAACAAGTAAACAAGATTATAATAATCGTCTTGCAAAAGTAAATTCAGAATCTAATCTTGCTACAAAAACAGCAAACCTGGAAAAAAACTTAGATTCTATGATGTCTTTTCTTGATACTATAAAAGGTGCTGCTGATAATATTTCGGATATTTTAACTTTACGTTATGGCCATACCCGTGTTTTCGGTGAGTTCAACCGATTAAACTGCATGGGTGAAAAATTGTGGTCTTTGTATCTTTATGATAATTTTCTTTTCAAACGTCCATTGACAGTATTTGTAAAAGACTGGAATGTTAAAGCATCACAAGAAATAAACACAATAAAAGTAGATACTGGTTCCTCTATTGAATTTATTCAACGCCCAGTATATTATGAATTTACTTTAACTTGTGCACTAGACCAGACATATTCTATTGACCAGTGGAACTATGTTCTATCAGATAATGTCCAATTACCTTATACAAATACCTAATTGGCATTTTGTGCAGCTACTTGACCGGCTTTAGATTCTCTCTTTACAACATTCGATGATGTTACTGTCAGAATTCTTTCCAAATCATTAGAACCGATTTTACCAGCGGTTTGTACATTTATAGTAAAATCAATATAAATCGGACATATTTTACCGTTTATTATTGTAGTATTTACACATGGCTTACAAGACCAATCCGAAATTACCCAATAGTCATATCCGCCAATGTCAAAAATATTACCATATCCAAAAGTAAATCTCGGACATGCGGTTTCCCGCGAACCCGTAATTGTTTCTACCGCGGTAAGTAACATTGCAGCTTCATAAATAAGTCTTTGTTTATGGTCTGTTATCTTACTAAGTTCAACATCGTAAGTTTCAACTTTTGCCAGCTTGTCTGCTTGCGTGTCCAATTTTGCAAGCTCAGCATCAAGCCTCTTTGTAACATCCATGACTTGATCAAGTGTTGTGGTTGACAATGCTCCAGGTTTCTTACGTAATTCATTAAAATCGACAAGCATATTACCAATCATATCACCAACTTGTAGACCCTTTTTAGCGGTCTGCTTAATAGCGTCTTGTAATACAGTAATATTGTCACCAAAACCAAATTTTCTAGGGGCAGAACAACTAAATAATATTTTGAATATTTCAAAATAATCGGTAGTATTATACATTTCATAAGGATATGAACGAAACTGTAATCCAACTTTCAGTTTCGCACCTTCCTTAGGATATTGCTGTGTCCAGCCATCAGTAAGCAAAACAGGTCTATAACTACTGTTAGATGAAGCCATCATCTTAAACCAGTCATTTTTAAACAAATCATTTACTTTATTAGCTAATGATGGCGCTGCACCCAACGACCATGAAGTTGAATAACTAACCTGTGGAACATCCTTCGCAATGCCACGAATATTAAAAAATCCTTCATAGCCTGTACGATCACCGGGCTCCAATGTCATCTTGGTACGTTCCAATAAGCAAAATGCCCTAGAACTCATGGCCGGTGATTCCGGCCCGAGTGAATTATGTTCCATCACTACTGAATTATAAACATTAAATGGCATTAATTAGCTCCCTGGAACTACAATATTCTGACGATCTACGAGACTTGCAGCATAGTTATCATTCATTGTCTGTACTAATCTATCTATACCGCTATTAAATGCGTTAGCAAGTTCCTTATTATTTGTCTGCTGAGTATTTGCAATATTTACTGTCTGCTGAACAAGTGTAGATTCAATACTATCATTTGGCGAAACCATAATATTGCCATTCATTGGCGTCATATTTGTATTAAATGAAGCATCCTGACGAACTGGTGTCATGTTCATTTTCTTCAGCATCAAACCCTGGTTTTCAACAAGCTTTGTCATCTGGTTCATCGGTGCAGAAATCTTCTTAGTCATATCTTTCAACGCATCGTCGTTATTCGAACCCTTATTTGTAACATTTGTTGTATTACTTACCGAACTATTATTATTGGTTACTGTATCGCTAGAACCGAGGCCAAGTTTCTTACCAAGCCAGGAATTTGCAATCTTATCTTTTATTCCGCCGAAGAATCCAGTAATCTTATCCCAAATTTTAGTAAAGAATCCAACAACCGTATTCTTTATACTTGTAAATAGGTCACATACCCAGTCAACTGCAAATTTAAATACTTCAACGGCTTTATTACACCAGTCTGCAATAGCATCATAAATCGCGGTTATTTTTCCAACTATCCAATCCTTACAGAATGTAAAGATTTCGACAATCATATCAACCCAATTAGAAATTGCATCTTTAACCCAGTCAATACAGAAATCGATAATTCCTACTAATTGGTCCCACCATTTACAGAAGCCTTCATAGATATAGAATAATCCTGCTGCGATTTTGTCAGTCAACCAGTCACCGAAATCTATGACTTTCTTAGTTATCCATACTAGACCATCCCAGATAACATCACTTATAACCTGCCATGCCGATTTTAGTAAATCTGGTATATCGTCCCAGATTTGCACAATATAGTCTTTAATGCCTTGCCATACACCATATAAGAATGCAATACCCAGAATAATATATGGTAAAAATCTAGAAATAAACATCGCTATCAATGCACCAGGTGATAATATAGCAGTTAACAATTTTTTAAGACCTGTCAATAGATGTGGTAATATCTTTTTCAAAGCATTTAATATATTACCACCACCTTTTCCGCCAGCTACTTTTACCGCTGTACCTTTCTGCTTCTTTTCAGTAAATGACCTGGTCAACTGCTGTGTTCTTGCTGCTGCTGCATGCTTTTTAGTTGCGGCTTCTGTTGCTTTTGTTTGAGCAGGAACAATTTTCGATGTAAGCTCAGTAATAGTCGATGGTGCAAGTTTTAATTTGCCACCGACCTTACCTTTTACCTGGTTTGTTTTCTTAACAGCTTCGGCCATTTCTTTTTGCTGACCATTTAATGTAGTACCGCCAGTTCCGATACCAGGCATACTCTTCAACTGCTTAAGAATATCTCTAAGTATTGCTGTTTGTGTTGTTAATGCTTTCTGAATGGCTGTGTATGGATTAGCCGCACGTCCACCGCCGCTGGCGCCGCCCTCTTTTTGCTTGCTTGCCTTTTCGCTTTCTTTTAGCTGTTTTGAAAACTCTTTTAACGCTTTACTCACTTCGGAATAAACGCCCATCTGTTTATTTGCTTCTTTAGCGATAAGATTCTTATTTGCCTGTATGGATGCATTATTAGCCATTACTATATTTATAAAAAAGAAATCGGCCCAAACGGGTCGATTTTCTCAGATTCTGTCTAAAGAATACTCTTAGTAACCAAAAATACCAACAATAAACGGAGGCGTATGTGCAGGAAATTCATTGATTTCAAGACAAGTCAATGTAAATGTCTGCATTTTCTGAAAAACTTCATAGTTATGCTTTTCTTTATTCTTCCAATTCTCATTGAGCTTTGGATATTTTTCAAGAAGCTTAGCATTCTCTTCAGAAAATTCAACAATATTTTCCTTAATAAGCGGACGACCCTGTTCATCTCTAATAACAGTATTCTGTTCATCGCGGTCAGCATATTTTTGAACGAGCTTACGCTGTTCTTCGTCAAATGCCGGATAATCCGGTTCACGACGTTCATCGTATAATTCATTCATCATGTCAGCATAAGGCTTGGCAAGAATTTCGCAGGTCTTGAAAATAAACCAAGAATACTTAGGTGTTTCACCCGGTTCATTGATTTTCTTTGAAAGGCTTTCGAAAATCTGCTTCAACTGAAAATTACTCATTGTCACTTCACGTGCAGTCATTATAACTCCTAATTATTTTTAATTAATCCTTTGTTGTACAAATATATTAAAAAACTGTAAAGGTGTTTACATACAGATGGTGTTTTTTCTGGATTTCTCACTTTATTTGGAATACGGTTATAACCTTGAATCTGACCAAAAAAATTCTTCGATTGAACGTCAGGATATGCAGTGTTATAACGGAATGCGTTACATTCACAGAATACTTCGCCAATATTCTTTACCGAGAACGGTTGTTCAATATCATCTCTATGAAATTTGACTGTAACTTTATACTTTCCAAATTCCTCAAACTCAGATTGAATCACACCGGTACATACCATGTCTTCCGTATCTTTTCCATCCACATGATATGTAATAACGCTAAGGTCCTTATCAGAATACGGGAAAACCTTTCTGAAATTGTTAAGCAAATCCTGAATGGTCATCATTTGAGCTTCATTAAGCTCTGTAATGTAATTCTTAAAATTAATCTTCATTTTCTTCCTTAACGTCAGTATTGTCTTTCTTTACACTTGCCAAAAAATCACGCACTACTTCAATATCAGGATATTTCAAAATTAATGGTTTTTCTGGAACACGCTTCAGGTCGTTCCAAATATCTGTAATTCCATTATACCACATAATGAACCACCAGTAATTCATCGTTCCGTATGCACGCAAGGAAATCAAATCTGGTCTACATTCTTCAATATCACGTACTACAATAAAGTTTTCTTTTCCGAAATCATAACCGTCGGCATCAAATGACGCCAGGTCATACTGAAGCAACCCGTCAACCATTACTTTCTGTAAATATTGTGTTCTCGAAGCAACTGTAATCATGCATTATTTATAAAAGAAACCTGTCAGGTGACAGGCTTCTGAGACTTAATATACTCGATAAGGCAGTATTTTACGATAGGTCGTAAACTTCGATAATAATGGTCGACTTCAGTATATGGAATCAACTTATAATTATCTACTTCTGGAACATCCATACCATCAACGTTGAAATATGTGCAGCATGTCAATTTGGACAAATCAACATTCGCCTTAGCAACGTAAACGTGTAGATCCTTATATTTGGTATATTCAAACATTCCGCAATCGTATAAATCCTCCTTCTTCAATCGAATTCTGGATTCTTCATATAATTCACGTAATGCGGTCTCATAATGTTCTTCGTATCTCTCAACATGACCCTTAGGAATATCCCAATGACCATAGATATACGGATGATGCGACGGATGACATGCCAGGAGCATGTGAGTCTTCTCATCTATTATGATTACACCACAACTTATAGCTTTCATATCGTTAAATATAGCAAATTTTTAAAAAATTTAAACACTTTTTATCTTTTTATCCAAATTTTATTTAGACTTTTCTATATTATAAATATAATGATGTTGAACAGCAAAGTTTTTAATATAAATAGCCCCATGATTCCTTTTACAAAAAAGGAATTGAGCTCTGTGATTTGTAAAAACATTACCGTAGGTTATGTGTCTACGGATTACTATAACCTTATCGAAACCCTCAAGCGTATCGCTACAGCAAAACAGATTCCGGTTACATTGAATGTCAATACAATCTATAACTCGACCAATAACCCAGTAAACAAGCAGGATGTACTTATCAAGGTCGAAGGAACACAGACATTCCAGGAATATATCAATAACGCAATCAGCAATGATGAAAATTCCGAATATATCAACTTCCTTACCTATTCCGTAAATTTCAAGGATTCGGTTAAGGACCTCAAATATGCGATGTATAAGAAATTCCTCTGGAATTATCACAATATTGATACATGGTTCTCTTCTAACAATATCGGTCTTACTACTGACCGTAAGAACCAACTTGTACAGGATTTCGATTTCTTCAAAAAAGCAGTTATCGAGACAAATGACTACAGCTCCTTCGTTGACAGCTGCAAAGCCGAAGACATCAAGCTCGCCACGAATTACCTTATCAACAAGGGAATCGAACTGTTGAAGAAACACAAGATAGAGCTTAATACACACATCAACAATATGAACAAGAACGAAGAACAGATTATCCTCAATAATCCAATTATCCTCCGAATCTATATGCTCGGAAGTTGTGCGGCTCAGTGCAGACGTGACTGGCCAAAACTTAAATTCTCTGTTCTTGACAAGCGTTCTCTTGACTCTATCGCATTATGGGAAGACTAATATATGGCATTAACCATTAATTCATCAATCGGTATATTTTCTAACTGGCGTACCTTCGACGGCTCCTGGAATTTCGAATATACGACACTTACCACAAATGGTCATGATGCTGTCGAATATCCAGATGAACCAATAGAAGAGGATAAATCCAAATATCCTCCAGGAACATTATTCTTCGATAGTGATGTTGCAAACTTTGTCATGAGTTCTTCTGTAAAGAACGTTTTTATCGACAAGGTTCCTATTGTTGTAAAGTCTTCTAATATTCAATATACAAGTCTTTCAACGAACCACCGTTGTTCTATTATTTTCAATTCTAAGACACCAGTAGACCCAGGTAATTTACGTATCAGACTTGGTGCTTCAGGTGAGATTATTTACGAAGTAAACCGTAAAACAAATACAATTACTTCGTCTACACATATCAATAACATAACGCTTTCCCGTAATGCGGAACTTTATACTCTTACTTTCAATATCATTACTGATGAAAGTAGCCTGACTGACGATATGTTGACTGAGAATCAACTCTATGTAACAGTCTGGAATATTGCCGCAAATACTACAACATTCAATACAACAAATAAGTGGAAAACTATTGACAGCGAAAGCGATATTTCGGATGCTATTCCGTTAATTATCACCTTTACTGATCCGGTACCTGAAAACAGAATTATTTATCCGCCAAATGATGGTTCTATCAGGGTAATTGTTCAGAACCCGAATGCTGACCTTTTTGATATTGAACCAACTGTAAAACTTGAAGATGACAGTATAGGAATTATCGACAAGACCAGTTATGGCTATGATTATGAAACCGGTACTTTGTCATTCTATGTCAGACCTATAACCGAAACTGGTTATGTCGTTGTCAGTGCATGGCTTGCTGTAGATAACAGTGAAATTTCTGGTGCATTAAAAACTAGAACATTTGCTACCGCCATGGACGGTGAATGGATTGGTGCAACTGAAGGTCGTTTGATTCGCTTCAAGCAGAATGTTCCGAAGTATCTCAAGAACGATAACTATGCCTCGTTCGTCCAGTCTACGGAAGACTTCTTCAATACCGTTTATACTTCTCTTACAAACGGTAAGCATATCAGTATTCTTGAAAAGTTCGCACGTATCAATGACTTTAATGATATTAAAGCCATGGAAGCACCGCTTATCGATCTTTATCGTAAGCAGTATGGTATTCAGGTTCAACCGAATAATGATGACTTGAATTTCTATCTCCGTAATAAACAGCTTCCTGACCCGGAACTTCAAAATTGTGCACAGAATCTTACGGCAAGCGAACAAGGTCGTAACAGTACACAAGATACCGATTCTGAAGCATTGAAAAATTATGTATTCCGTGATATTACAGGTCTTGAACTAAACGCGTTTATCAAGGATATTTATAAGAATATCCCATACTATAACCAGATGTCTGGTACATATCGTGGTATCAAGTTTATTCTTAACCAAGTTGGCCTTTGTGTAAAGCTTGTTGAAATTTGGTCAAGCCGTGACATTATCGATAACTTTGACCATACAGAAATTTTTGCACGTGAAGATGAATTAAATGCAAGCCGTTATAATCTCAGCGGTCAAATCTCCGATATTGGACGTTACTATCTAACTTCTCGTTTCGATGTTGACGTTATGGAAACCGGTTTAACTTTCCGTGAATTCAATGAACTTTCCTACAATATAGTAAAGCTCATCCTCAAAGTAAAACCAATTCACCGTGTATTAAGAAAACTCGCATACGTTCATGTAACCAATACCGATATGCACTTCCAGCATTTCTTGCTTGACAAACTCGGCGGAAAACAAGAAGTAAGGCGTTATAAGTATACTTGGAATTTATTTGATAAGTATGCTATTAAGAAAGTAACAGATGACAATGGTAAGAACCATACATGGGCTATTGGTGATAAGCTCTATGTTGACCGTTTATTCTTCCCATTCAATACAGTAGATGCTCAATATACACATGCTGACGATTCCTATTGGGAACGTTATAATGCCTATGGCGAAGATAGAGGTTCTGACGATGCGCCTAACCAGTATGCACGAGAATTCTTGAATCCACATACTTATAGTGATACTCCAGAAACAAAGCCGTACTTTAATATTGATGATACTAGGGTAGATGAAAATATTGATACATTGTTTGATACTGGATATGCCACGGCGTCCAAGAATTCGTATAATAATCTATTCAATATCGAAGATAAATTAAAACGTACTTACTGTAAGCAGATTGGTATTAACTTCTGTTATCTTGAAGTTGTTTCTAAGAGTGACAACTCCACACCGCCAGCATTGGTTTGTTATGGTTATAACGAAAACAATGAGCTCCAGCGTTATGATATTGTAACAAAGCTTGACCTCATAACTTCAATGAATACTATCGATTTGGTTATTAATGTCCCAGAACTAGAAACTGTTGTAGTTGATGATGTAGAAGAAGAAATTACTGTTTATAAGCCTACAAAACTTGTAGACCTTATGCTTGGTAAGGCTCCAAAAAATCCTGCTCCAGAATATAATGAAGATTTTAATATTCCTGAAAATGCCTGGTTAAATCGTGTATTCGATTTAGGTAATGTAGCAGTTATTAAATCTGAAACAAATGGTTTCCAGTTCAATCTAATTGGTGGTGCACAGGCAATCTTATCAGAACTCGGAATGGGTGCTACATTTAATAAGCCCTATACTGATGATGAGGGACTTGTTCATACTCCGCTTGCACTGTTTGCACAAATTGCAGACTTCAAAATTGCTCTCGGTACCGATTACTTGACATATGAAACATCTGAAAAACCATATGCTCCAGTTATTCATTATGCTGAGCGTAAATATGATACCATTGAAAACCTACCGAATTATCAACCTCCACTATTTGAATTAAAATGGATGAATACCGGTTGGGGTACTTGCTATTATGTTCTTAAAAAAGGACATTCTGCTGACAGATTAGACCCTGCAAACTGGGAACGTGTTTATAAGGCCAGAAATGGTGAAACACATGATTCCAGTCTATTAACAACTCTGCCTTCTCAGATTGTACATATCAATTCTGATGTAGAGCTCGATGCTGAAGGTTATCCAATTGTCGTATTTGCACATTATGGTACTGTTGATGAATATTATACAAACCAATATAAAAATGGACTTATACATTACGGTAGAGACGATGCGCAAAATGAAGACATAACATTTGCATTCTCTGATGAAGATGACCAGGATAATCCAGAAATATTTAAAGTTATGGATAAAGCCAAAGATGACAAATACGCATATATAATTTATCGTATTTCTGACTTAGCTGAACATGCAGATTTCAGTATAAATAATGGTGATGCGGAATTTGCATTAATTGTCGATAAAAACTAAATAAAAAACCCGATTTTAAATCGGGTTTTATTTTATTTTAAACCAGAAGGCGGAACTGATTTATCATATTTACCACTATAAGTAAGTTGTTGTGTTAGCGTATTAAAACTGAAATTCATACTACTAACAGTTCCTTCTTCGGTATATGATGTATAATATGCAGAATAAGGTTCGAAATACTTATTATACATTGTCTTATTGTCGAGTTTAATGCTATCATCTTCATTATCACCCCAACCAGACAATGACATATATTCCTTATTTACTATCCATTCATCATAATACTTAACCGCACTCATTACATATGCACCGGCATTTCTGTCATAGACTTCTTGCCAGGCAGAAACAGGATCCGAAGACGGGCTCCACTGTTTGGTTTCTTTTACGAGAAGCTTAGCATCAGCGTCATACGTCGTTAATTGGTCTGTACGTGTATAGAAATACTCCGTTGTCTGAGTCCTGGTAGTTTCATCCCATGTTATAACGGGCTGTCCAGAAAGCACGTATGCGCTCGTAACAAGCGTTCCATAAACCTTAGAGAAGTCATGCGGTGCATCAAGTGTTCCATTCGGATTTCCAAATACCTGTGCATGCCACAAAGCGCCACCAGTATGTTCAGCCTGAAGGAAAGTATTGATTTTCGTAATAATCCGAGCTGTCTTAATCGGCAAGTAATAAACAGCTTCGATAGTAAACGAAATTGTTCCGGTAATCTCGCGACGGTCTTCTTCACCCATAGCATCATTATCAATTTGAATACCTGGGTCATTCATCTTGAGCTTGATAGAACGGCGCTTATTAAAGAACCAGAATTCCTTTACTGACAAGAATGCTGCTGGACGGAATCTTGGAATTATCTGTTCATTAAGCTGGTTCAAGTCATCAATCTTTTCGCAATGGAAAATCATCGTCACATCGATATTTACCGGTGCTGGTTGGACATCAGACCAGAACTGCTCTTCCATATCGTATTCAATACCAGCTTCAGTCAATACATCATTATAGAATGCACGGGTTTCATAGACACCAGAATCTCTATCACCCGCATAACTGACCTTATCAAGCTTATAGGTAATATTCGGCAAAGATAAATAGGCCTTATCTCCAGATTCCTGTTCGGTTCTGAAATCATGAGACTTCTGTCTTGGGCCATATTTAATTGGAACATTAATCCACTTTTCTACTTCCTGGTTTTCATTTCTTCGACCGACATACATATCGTTAAAGAAATTACCGAATGCGGTCATAATAGCACGAGTCGTATCTGCAAAATAGTAATTGGTTGGATAACCAAAATTCTTTTTTGTAGGGTCACCGGCCTTATGATAACCGACCAAATGCGGTTTAAATCCAGGCTGTGTATAATTTATCATTGCCATGAATTACCTATTACGAGAATTTAGAAATTAAACCGTATTCAGCTTCGAGAGTTTCAAGTGTACCAGTAATTAAACTGTTAATTGCCGGCTGAGCTTCGAACTTCTTTCCAATAACAGCCAAGTCATCATTGTACTTACGTAGCTTGCGAAGTGCATTTTCCGGATTATAAATCTTTCCGTCAACATCCGAAGGAATCGGGTTGATAGAGAACGCTTCCTTTGCAAGACAGATTTCAACAAGAGCATCCGCAAAGTCACGAAGCTTCTCATAAACCGTTTGGAAATGAGTATGATGGAATCCGCTATCGCATGACCAGTGATAAATATGAACCTGGTTGGCGAAATTAAGAGTTTCAACCGCAAAAGTAAACAACGACTTAATGTCGGAAGAATTCTTGTCTTTCAAATATGTTAAAAAATTTTCCTTATCCATTATAAAACCTCATATTATTTATTATTTAATTCTGCCTTCTGCATAAGCCTGACGAGCTTCATCGGTAAGCATTGTAATTAACATCTGTTCGTCTTTAATTTTTCCTTTCTTCAGCTCTTCCTGATAACGTTTCGTTGCATATTCACTAATTGCTTTTTCTCGTTCAGCATTAAAACCGGTAATCTCATAAGATGTATATTCTTTTGTTTCGGTTGTACCATCTGCTTTGACTGTAGTTGTCTTTGTCGTTGTTACTTCCATACCAGGACGAGAAATTTTTGTTGTCGTTGTCGTTGTATTTCCATCCGTCTTTGTTGTTCCTGCAAGAACCGGCTTAGATTCTACTTTCTTTGCTTCAGCCTTATCTTGTGCCTTCTGACCCTCGGCAGTAGTCAATACTGGCTTAGCAGCTTCTTCCTTAGCTTCGGCTTCTGCCTTTACAGCTGCAGCTGCAACGGCGGCTGCACTTCCACCAGTATCACCGCCACCAGTCATTACAGGCGACGGTTGACGCGGCGCCGGTTCACGAGACAAACCATTATTTTTATTTGCAAGGGCTTCAGTCTTTCTCTCTTCTTCAGCAGCAACACGAGCATCATGACGTTCTTTCAATCCGTTCCAATCCTTCTGGTTAACAATAGCCTGTGCTGCCTTATGTTCTTCTTCTGTATATCCTGCATTCTTGGTATTTTCAATACGCGGTTTACCATTATCATAAGTACCACGCATCATCTGATAAGCTAGCTCATCAACCCTATCGTTATTATTTTCAGAACCGACTGCTGACTTAGTAGTGCTTTCTGGCTGAACTACCTTAGAAGAATTTTCATCAGTTGCTGCAAGATCTTGAGCATTAGCCAATGTAGCAGCATTAGTCATTCCAGGATCACCAGCCTCTTTTCGTGCCTTACCATTTCCAAGTTCACCACGCATCATCTTATATGCGAGTTCATCTGCCCTTTCAGCACTGTTATCTATCGGAGAATCAATAGCAGCAGTATTATTTTCAGCGTTTTCAATTTCTTCTGTTGGTTCATCAGGTTCATGTTCAGGTGCAGGCGGAACTTCTTTAACAGCGGGCGGTTCAGAATAGATATTGACCGCCTTATTCTCACCAAATAACTGGTTAGAAATTTCTTCAGCTTCTTTTGTAGCTTCTTGACTGTATGCCTGATATGAGAATGACAATGACCATTTACAAATGTCATTACTACTATAATCGAGTGTATATTTAGAATATGTAGACAATTTCAGATTCTTAAAAATATACTCAAAAACACTATCTTTAAAATTGTTTTTATATACAGTTACACGCAATTCTGGAATATAATCATTCAGTTTATATGAAAAAGTTGCGGCATCAAACAATTTATTTAAAAAGATATTTACCAGCAGTTCAACGACACCGACATATTTTGTATTCGTTTCAGTATATTGTGTAACAACATGTTCTATCAACTCTATCTTTAAATCCTCCGGTTTTTCATAATCCGGATAAACATAAACCATAGAGTTATTTCCATATTTGTATGTTTCCGATTTTAAGCTTACTTCCGGCAACGATACGGAAATGCATTCGGGTAATTCCAACGTATTGTCCTGTTTTAACCAAGGGCATTTACCAATTACGCCTGTAAATAAAAGCTTATCTGTATCAGTTAGCTTAATTTTAACGCTATATGCATCAGAAAGCTTTACAGTTCTATTTTTGGAGAAATTATATACGTTACATAAACCCATGCTATATTTATAAATAATGTATGGATTTTAATAGCTTAAATACCCTCTTGAAAAACTTCTGGACCCCTCAAAAATGTGGAAAACATCAGGACCTTGCCAACCAACATGGCATGCTTTTATTGAAGCATTTGAAGACCTCTCCAGAAGCGCTTTTTGAACAGCTCAATTCCAATAGTTTTAAATTCCAGAATATTAGTGGAATTTCTTGGTCGGACTTTTTGACAAGATCCGGTCTTAGTGGTTATCTCGATGATGGATATATCGACGACGCCCTAAAAATCACGACTTCCCGTCCAGCAATCGGTAAGGGTGAATTTCTTTTCGTTTCGTCTTTCAAAAACGTATGTTTTACCGGAAAAGAAGGTGATTTAATTGATATAAATCAAGGTGCAAGAATCGAAGTCAAAGGCGTTCGTGCAGAAATTTCTGGAGACGGAAAACAATATAAAGAAATGAACAACGGCGTTCTTTCTGCGGCATTTGGCGTATACGATACGGGAACCAACTGGCGTTATTTCAACCGTGATTGCGCACGAGAACTTGAAGAACATATCAGACATACAAATTGTGACAAGAGCAAACTTTCTCAGCTTCTTTGCAGGCTTCAGAATATTTCTACTGAATCTATGGCTATTGCTCAGAAATTTGCGGACCTTTACAAATATACCTTGTCCAAAGATAACCTTTTCAATATCGTTGGCGCAATGCAACTTCATATATACTTACGTGGAGTAAAATATCTTTTGATGGTCAATGACCAGGGTTTCAAATGTTTTGAAAATGATGATAAACCCGGAACATTACTGAAATATTTTACTGACGAAAAAATAAAACTTTCTACCTGGGAAACTGGTGCAAAGGGAATGGAAATAGGAATCTAATATGCCTGGACGCCAAATAATATACAGCATTACACAAGCTGATGACTTGAACCGTCGTTCAAAAACCAACGCACTTTGCGACTTGGTTGTATTGTATGATTATAATGAAAAAGAAAAAACCGGTATTCTCATTCCAACCGAAAAATTACAATCGTTTACCTTAAGCGAAAATATATTTGGTACATTACCGAAATTGCAAGTTAAGTTTTTCGATAACAATACCTATTTCAATAATATGAATTTTGTTATCGGTAAAAACCTGTATATTAAAGTTACTCCTAGACCTGCTGAGGGCATGAAAATTGATTTCGTCCCGTCACCATATATAGAAGCTGTATTTACCATTCAAGATGTTCAAGTTACAATTCAGCCAAATATAAGTTATAACTATACGCTTGACTGTACGCATGGTTCAATGAAACTTTTGGGTGATATTTGTTTATGGCCTAGAAGTGTTGTCCCTCTGGACCTTAAAGAAGAAAGTCTAAACAGTAAAGAGGTATTGCTACAAGTTGCTGGAGCTGCCGGTTTTGAAGCAACTTCACAAGTTACAACTACGCCGTTGGATAGCATGAACTGGCTAAGTACAAATTATACTTATGAGCAATTCCTTAAAAAGATTATAAGTCATTCGTGGCTTGGCGAAGATGACGCACCATTTTATTACATTGATAAAAATGGAAAATTCTATCTATCGTCTTTAAGAACTTGTGCTGACAAACCTGTTGTCGGTCAATACATGGAAGCCGCAAGATTACATCGTTTAAATAAAAATCAAAATTCAGGAATACGTGAATATTCTGAGTGTTCTATTCAAAATATGGGTTTTATTACTAATGATGGCGGTAATAAAGCGACATCCTATGTATTCAATCCATTACATGGTCCTGAATTATTAACGGTTAAACCCGCTCCAAAAATTCCTATTATTCCAGGAGCATTCTCCGTCGTGGAGCATTATCGTAAATACACAAACGATGATAAAACTCAAGCATTTGTTTTTGGCGTAGATAACAGAGCTGCTAGCACTGTGCAAAATACAAAATATATATCCAATGATATTCATTTTGCACAAAACCATCAATTCTATGATATTGCGCCATTACATAATAAGGCACTTTTAAAACGTTTCTTCCAGGTTTTTGTATCTTTAGTTTATAACTCAAATTTACAGTTGCTAAGTGAATATAAACAAGAAAGTCGTGTTAAATTATCCGATAAAATCAATATCGATTTTACAGGGCTCAGTAGTTCCGACCAATCTATTCATACTGGAGATTACATCGTATCTAACCTTGTACATTCTTGGGTAGTTGGCGGTGCATATTCAATAAATATTATTGCAGTACGTGATACTCTCACGGCAGTAGGTAGTTTAATTTAATTAGGTGAACATGAATAATACTGAAATTTATAAACATTTTAGAGAAGAATTCGGTAAAAGTTTTGATGCTTTTCTAAATGGAAATTATGACCAACCTGAAGAAGATAACAACCGCTGGACGGGTTATGTTATTGATAACAAAGATCCTTTATTCCGTGGACGTGTAAAGATTCTTATTATCGGTAAATATGATGAAATCCCAGAAGCGTCACTTCCTTGGGCTATTCCTGATATTGCCTATCTTGGTTCCAGAGCTGGTAACTTTATCGTCCCTGAAACTGGTACCGTTCTTCGTGGTTATTTTGACCACGGTGATATTCAAAAACCAATTTTTGATTCTGTAGCATACAGTACCGACGTTATCGAAAAGGCAAAGTCAAATATCATAAATCCTGCTGAATATCCAAATAAGATGATTCTTATGCAGACTGATATGGGTGAATGTATGACACTTAACCGTTCTACCGGTGAAACAAAATTCGTTCATCGTTCGGGTACTACGATTTCTATCAGTCCGACAGGTGCCGTAAAAATTACGGCTGGTGGTGCTGCACAGCCAGCGGAAGTTGAACTAGAATCTCAACTCGCGGTCAATATCAAAGCAACATCAACCGGTCAAATCAACATTCATTCTGAAACTGGAAATATCATGGTTGACTCTGATACTGGTGAAGTCCAGCTTGGAAAAAATGTCGCAAAACAGTTAATCAATAATTTACCAAACTGTATTGTAACTGGTGCACCACATGCGGTCGGAAATGTGAATGTAAAATGTTAAAAAGAAATCACCCGTGAGGGTGATTTTTTTATTTAATTATATTCCTATATTGTTCGCTGAAAGTTTCTAGTACATTTAAATGGGATTTAATTATTCTAGCAATATCGTAAACATTAAATAGTTGAATCGGTATTCCGTCAGCGTCTTTAAAAGGTATAAAAAATTCTGATGTACAATACAAATTGTTATATTTAATCGAATAGCTCTTTACCTTAAAATCAACGTCCGTATTTGAATTCTGAAGCAAAAAAGCACTAAGATACTTATGGACTTCCTTAATAAATGACTTGGCGTCTGTATGGAGTTCCTGCAATCCCTGGGTCAGTCTAACTTTGATTTTAACGACTGCTCCTTGTGGAGAAACAGATAAATCTAATAGAGCAGCGTTGCTGACCGGATGTAATGCAATAATCAGGTTATTGCGGACATGCGTTACTTGACGAGAAGTCAATTTAATAGGTTTAAGTTCTTGTGCCTTGTCGATTTCATTCTTACAAATTTCGGCACAGGCGTATTCATCTTCGTTTGTATCGTACAAATCAGAAATAGTATCAGTTATCTTCTTGTTATCAAGTTCGGATTCTTCATATCCCAGTTTTTCAAGAATCGTGTGTACACGTTTCTTATATTTTAAAAAGTCTGTATCAGCTGTAGCTTCGTTCATAGATTTATATAGTTTTTCAATGACTTTGGAGGCGGGAGTATCGTTAATATAGCATTCAAAAAGTTGTTCCATGTTATGATCCACAATACCCACATCGCGATGAGTTCTAGCTAAAATCTTCTTAATATTATTACAGTAATCTCCAAAAACCATCTAGCAAATTTCCTTACTATATTTATAGTTTTATTTAAGGAAACCGTCTTGCCATAATTCGTAGATTTTACCAATTTTGTCAGTTAAAACAATGCCTGTAGCTTCGTCCTGGACAGTAATTTCTTCATTCGGATCCAAACACGCATATTCCTGGTTGAAGAACTTAATACCGTGGTCACGAATAACCTTCTTTCTAAATGTTTCATCACGACCATCGATTTCATTCCAGGCAATCTTAGCCGGAACAAACGTATTGATACCAGCAAGAGCGCTCTGCCAAATCTTATAGAACTGGTTCATTCCCTTAGGCGTCGATATAAGAATCAACATACTGGTCTTACGAGAAGCCTGTGTCGGAATAACCGACATCATAAAATCGTCAGCATCCTGTTCCGGTAAGTGAGCAAATTCGTCCACGAGCATAAGGTCAACGGATTTACCACGAATAGCAGAAGAAGAACTAGCAGCGCAGAAAATCTTACAACCGTTATCGAAACCGATTGATTTCTGTGACCAGCCGCCGCGGTCCGGATTGATACCCTGCTGCAGCCACATAGGAAGTCTTAAAACTGCAGCACGAATACGGAGCATAATTTCAATAGCCTGCGATTCCTTGTTAGCCAGAACCGCAATAGTCTTGTCCTTATGGAACAATGCATACCAAAGAATATAAAGCGTCGCGATCGTAGTCTTACCAGCCTGACGACCAACCGTAATAATTCTGTTATTTCTTAGAACCTTTTCACCCTTGGAATCAGTCATAACCGTTCCGTCATCGTTTCTCATGAAATAGGTTCCGCAAATTACCTTAATGAGACGTTCCTGATATTCTCTCAATTTAATAGGCAATTCGCCATCTTCTGTCAAAATGTAAAAGTAATTGGCAAAGTGGAAAATATCCTTTGAACACTTCTCGTATTCCGCCCATTCCTCCTGGGACATTTCCACATTTTCATTGTGGCCTCTCAGTGTATCGGTTCCTTGGAACATAGTTTACCCCTTCATAGCTTATATCTTATTTATGTGTGAATAATTGCAAAAATAAGGGCCTCTGGGACCCTTATTTATTTGCCTAATATCTTTTATTAGAATGTCTGAATGAACTCTTTAAACGCGTCCAGGATGGCCTTAGAACCCTTCTTATCGACTTCCTTATTGAAAGCCTTCTGACCAGCGATGATACGTTCACGCTGTTCAATGAAAAGTCCAGTATTTTCATTAAGAACCCACTTGGAAACGTACTGTACGGATTCATACATAGCGTCAGTATAAGCAACCTGGGCAGATGGCATGTAAACCGAATCGATTGTGACAAGGTTATAGTCGTCAGCGACCATATTGCCTTCGGTCAAATTACCAGTACCACGAGACGAAACACCCATACGAACACCGTCAAGCAAGAGGGATTCAAGGAGCTTACCGTTAGGAGTATGCAAAACCTTTGCCTTACCCATAGCAAGATTACCATCCATGTGAAGATCAGTAATCATGATTGCTGCTTCACGAGGGTTAATTTCGATTGTTTCTGGGTGATTGAGTTCGCCAAGAGCTTCACGTGATTCGATGAGCTTCTGGAATTTATTAACTTCACGTTCAATAATTGCCTTAGAATAAGTACGACCATTACGGTTTACTTCTTCAGCCATCATGAACGGACCACTGATATACATGGTCTTCATATTATTGCCGGCGTCTTCAAGCATAGATTTTGCTTCAGCGCAAGCTTCTTCGCACAATAGCTTTTTTGCTTCCATAATTAAAATCTCCAATGTTGTTTACTATATTTATAGAATTTTTACAATTTTTCTGGAGATTTAATTTCAGCTTTGCCTTATAAATAATATATAAAATCATAAAAAGGGATTTAAAATGGAACATTTATTCAAAACTGACGATTCTAATATCACATTTAGTCAGGATGAAGCTTTCGATAACATCATGGAAGCGATGTCACATGAACCCAACTGGGTCAAGGTGATGAAATGGGCTGTAAGTATTCATTTCAACAGCCCGCATACCGATGATGGCCAGCTGATTCCTTCTCACATTGGTAACTATTTCTCGACAATTCGTTTCAAGAGTTGGAGTGACAATAATAGCCCTGCTCAAGGTCAACGCCCGACACAGCTCTCGCTTTATTATGAAGGTCGCTTGAAATCTGAAATTGTTCATGGTTCTACCACGATTACTGATATTCGCCCATTCACTATCATGTATGCTATTGATGGTAAGGACGAAATCAATGCGGTAATCAAGGATAACAAGGCATTCCTCAAGGCTTTGGAAACCGGTACTCCGAATTTCTCCAAGATGGCTCCTGAACTTCATAGCCTTGCTCAAAACTGTGTTCGCTACGCTATGGTTTACTGGAAGAATGATGCTCATGACGCTCTTATCGTTAAAGGTTCTCAGCTTGAACGTTTCGGCGAAATCTTGAAGGACAGTACACTTGCTCCGACTTCCGTTCTTCGTGACGGTTCTAAGAAGGGAGGTGTTGGTACTGGTAAGTATATCAACCCGCAAGGTTATGTATTCACTGTTCCTGCTGACAAGGTAAAGGTTGCTCGTGACTTCATCAGCCAGTGTAACTGGTACGACGGTGTCGAAACTGAAGTTACCGATGAAAACGGTCATACTTCTAAGAAGAAGATTGGTTGGGGCACGAGTACAGAATTTCCGACAAAGACTCTCGAAGATGGTTCCATGCTTTGCGGTGTGAGTAGCCATAACGAATTCGCTAATGTCGTAATTAACAAGCTCCTGGATATGGGTGTAATTGAAAATGACAAGGTTGATAAGGTAAGTCTCTTGACCGACGGTGGTCGTCAGAAGGCTGGCGGTATGAAAGCTATTATCAACAAGATTGCAAACGGTGATTCTCCAGATGCTGCCTCTTCTGGATCCAGCAAGAAACCACCTGTTACGCTCGCTTTCGATACTGAATCCTTCGGTATCGGTGCCAAGCTCACCAATGCAATGGTACGTAAAGCTACTCTCTCCAATTCTCGTTCTACTGCTGATATTTCTATTGACGATGACGCAGAATCGGTTACGATTACCGGTATGGCTGAAAAGGATGTCGCTAAGATTATCGCGTTCCTTGACGCTAAGGGAATCAAGTACAGCAAGATGTAATCTTGTTCAATAATTTAAAAAACCAGGTGAATAACTTGGTTTTTTATTTTATGCAATCTTGTAGTATTGGGGGAAGAAATCCATTTCTTTATACTTTTCTTTTTTGCCTGCATAAATGGTATAAAGTATAAAATCATTAATCGCATCTTCTGCAGTTACATTATTATTTCGTGTTTTTGCTACCATATAAAACTTACGCATTTTATCTAACCAAGAAGTATATAATTCCATAATTCCTTCGCGTAAAATACGTTTATTAAATTTTTGTTTAGGCATTGTTTTTGTAGCTATTTTATCATATTCACTAATAATACTTTCTTTTCTAATTTCAGAAAAGCCTTCAGGCCAAATAAATTCAGGATTTCCATCATCATATCCTTGATTTCTCAAAAAGTATTTTAAACCATCAAGTGCTTTACCAATAACAGTTTGTGTATTTTCTTTCTGATTAAAGTCAGATACTTCAATATCACTATCAAAGTGAACTTCTTTACCTCTATAATAGTCTGCTTCAATACTTGCACCCTTATCGTTATTGAATGTTGTAAATCTAAGTCGAATAATATTTCCGCCAGTAAAGTTTTCATTGTCTTCGGTTTTCGACTTATTCTTTTCATTTTCTTCTAAATAAACATATAAGTAAATATCACCGCCATTAATTTCCCATTTTTTGGCTTTAATTTTAGGAAGTGCTGGTGCTGTAGATTTATGTGTATAAGACTTTTTAAATCCGCTAGATGTATTTAGCTTTAAAGAAATAAGACGCAGTGTACCATTATCAGTCTGCTTATTTAACCATGTTGTATAATCGGAAAGTGTCTCAAATTTTTCCTTATCATTTTCCAATTTATTTAATAAACTAGAATCATACACGACAATATCTGTTGGACACCAAGAATTTATATTTTTTAGTTCGCCTTTATTTAAATCATTAAATACTGTTCTAAGCTTAGGTCCAAAGCCATTAGTAGATATTTCTTCACCATAAAGTGTTGACATATCCGACATGTGCATTGATTTAATCCGACTTAAGCTAAATAATTTTGAAGCCGCATTTACACAGTTATAAACGCCGTATTCATTCTTTCTAACACCAAGCCAATCTTGCATATATAATGCTTTACTTTTATTATTAAACACATCTTTTAGCGTTTTTAGGTAGCAAATCCGATCTTAAGCGAAAGGCCCGAAACATGAAAGCGGCGAAATCAACAGGATTTCGGTGTTTTTTCTCGTATCCGCCCTTGCAAGGGCGTATGTGATTTTGTAAATTTGTAGGTATGCTTTAGGTATGTTGCAAGGAGCGAGTATGTCGGGAAAGTATGCCGTGCCGGAAGAAATCAGGGCGCTGAAGCCGAAGGGGACCATGGTAAAGGCCATCCACGGCGGGTACTACGTCTATGAATACAGGAGCGCCGTAATTGACGGGCGCCGGAAAACGAAGATGGGTCCCCTGGTCGGGGCCATAAGGCCCGGAGTCGGCTTCGTCCCGAGCGGGGGCTCGGTCAGGGTCGACGAGACCACCGTGCTGGAGTTCGGTCAGTACGCCATAGCGAAGGCGAACTCCGGGGCGGTGCTGGAACGCCTGAAGAGGTACTTCCGTGCGGACGACGCGGTACGCATCTACACGGTGGCGCTAATCCATTTCGTGAACGGCTTTTCCTACATGAAGAGCGTGCAGGGTTACTACGAAATGAGCGTCCTTTCCCTGGCCTACCCCGGGATGAAGCTGGGCTACAAGACCCTGTCGTCCCTCTACGACGACCTCGGCCGTCGCCAGGAACGCGTCGTCAGGTTCGAGCAGGGGCTCGCTGACGAATGCTCCGGCTACGTCGCCATCGACGGCCATGTCGAATCGTGCTGCTCCCTGCAGAACGACCTTGCAAGGAAGGGCTACAAGTTCATGAAGCTTGGCGAATGCCAGATGAACCAGCTGATGGCCTACGACGCCGAGACGGGGACGCCGCTGTTCGCCCGCATATACGAGGGCGGGTGTACGGACAAGGTAAGCGTAAGGGACCTGCTGTCCACGGTGCTGTTCAGGAACGCCGTTTTCCTCATCGACTGCGGTTTTTACAGCGACGAGAACCTGCGCCTGTTCTCGAAGAACGGAAACGCGTACATCATCCCCCTGCCGCAGAACACGGACAAGTGCAAGGCCGCCGTGGCGGATCTCCACATGGGAGACCGGTTCGTCTACAGCAAGGGCAGGAGGATGAGCGTCGTGGAGTTCAGGGATCTGGCGGTCGGCGACAGGCGCGTGCTTGTGTTCCGGGACCTGAGCGAGGCCGCAGAGGAGCAGGCGAACTACATGCGTCACATGCAGATGGGTGACGGAAACTACAGCAGGGACCGCTTCGAGGCGCTGAAGGGATTTATGGGCGTCATGGTGTTGCAGACAAACTCGTCCCTGTCGGCGGAAAGGATTTTTAACTTGTACAAGAAACGCTGGAGCATCGAGACGTTCTTCAACTATTTCAAGAACGCCTTCGGCTTCGAATCGCTATACCAGCAGGACTACTATCAAATCCAGGGACTGTCCTTCATCTCGCTGGTCTCATCCCTCATCCGTCACGAGGTCGAGCGCTCAGTCGAAAAGGTCAGGGCGATGAACATGAACGACTGCCTTATGCAAGGGCGGTTGCTCAAGGCCTGCAAGAGACACGGAACGTGGGTGGTCTGCAACTGTCGCCCGAAACTCGAGGCCCTGTTCAAGGCGCTCAATACCCCCCTGAACGCCAACCTTTAGACTACATACCTACAAAAGGAAAAAGGTGTGATTAAATAATGCGAAATGGAATCTATTATAAAAATTATTGGCTATCAACTTTTCAATAGATAAATCAACATCATTATTAGGCAACATATATTTAGTAAATAATCCCAATGCCTGGCCAGCTTCTTGGAATGCTGTATTTGTTGCTCTTGTTGATGCAGCTTCGCCATGTCCACGAAGATACCAAGGTGTTGTTGAATAAACGGTTTTATTTTTTGCGGTCAATGCATAAAATGTTTTGCCTTTATCGTCTTTAACTGGCCTAGTCACAATAAATGCATTTGCTTTTAAAACATCAAGTACGCTTTGCTCTCGTTTTTCTGTTTTTGCACCACGTTTATCGATATATTTTTCTACGGTTTCCATATTATAACGACCGTTCATAAATCCGCTATCCCAGCTATTACCCGTAGATGTAAACTCGATAACAGTATAATTTGCCAAATTAACTGTTTTTGCTACTCCTTCATAACCGTTAGCTCTACGTCCTGTATTTTCACCAGGATATGAAACTTTAATGCTAACGTTTTTTAAACCATCGAATAAGTTTATTATATCAATTTTCTCTGAAATGGTAATACTCGGTTTACTTTTTACGCCTTCAAATATGTTTCTAAAATCGCCTAATGCCATAAAATATTTATAAATAATATAAATACAATAAAAGGTTTAAGGAGATTTTTATGAACTTATTTGAAGCTAAACAAATTGCGGAAAGCCACGGTTTTACAGTTAGCAAGTCAAAGAAGGGCGGCAATGACAAGGTTCCGCCTTGGGCTAAACTCGATGAAGGTAAGAAAGGTGGCGACAATGTTCCGCCTTGGGCTAAGCTCGAAGAAGCTAAGGCTATTGCTGAAGAAGCCGGTTATAAAGTAATCAAGGAAGGTTTCGGAACTGCTGAAGGTACACTCTTCACAAGCATTTGCGAAAAGTATATCAACAATGCATATTTCGTTACTCTCGCTGCTCAGGTTGGTCTCAAGGCTGCTATCGCTGAATTCCTTGAAGAAGTTCGCGAATGCATCGGTAAGGGCGTCAGTGCTGAATACTACAACAAGTTTGCTCTTCGTATGAAGGCTTGCAAGTCTGAATCTAAGGCATTGTTCACTATCACTAATGCAATGTTCGCTGGTCAGGGAATGGCTCTTCACTAATCGAATAGCACAATAAAAAATTTAAACCAGGCCCCTAGGTCTGGTTTTTTCATAAATACTAAATGGACGAAGTAATAAAAATGCTCAAAGCCCGCAGGATTTACTTCAATCCTATGTCTGACCATATGTGTTATTTCGGAATGGACGAAAACTTTATTGTCGGAACATTCTCTTTCTATGGCTCAGAACCATTATGTAGGTTCTCATATCAAGATGGTGACATTAAATACTTCAAAAACTTCAAATACAATGAAGCGGAATTCGATGAAGAACTAGAAAAAGCCGGAAAAGCATACATTCATTTTAAAAATGCTGAAGTTGAAAATATACTTTCTGTATTAGATTAAAAAGAGGTCCCAAAGGAACCTCTTTTTAAATTTTGTTTACCGTTTAGTTAGATTACGGAGTCGGCTTCTCCCAAACATTGTCGGTCGGATCTTCAACAGTAGCGTAATCCGGGCTGAAGACTGCGGATGCATCACTCTTGGCAGAGAAGGTTTCAATGCCATCGAATTCTGCAGGAGCCCAAGCGGACTGCGGGAGCTTGTTGAAAACACGCTTGTTGAGAGCATTTTCGCCACCAGAAAGCTCGTAAGCCGGCTTCTGAGTGTAGTGGTAGAGGCCATCAGAGTAAGCCTTGCCGTAAAGACCTTCATCTTCAACAGTCTTGTCGTCCTTGAAGTAGGCAGAAACTTCCTGATTGTAATCGTTACCAACGTTGTAAATGTCATTTCTACGTTTCATGATATATCTCCTTAATTTTTCCTATGTGAAGATTAATTCCTTCACACCTATTTTATTTATAGAATTTTTCCGGAAGAACATGTTAAGAAATATAAGAAATAATAAAAAATGCAGGTTTTTACGCCT
>ERZ842401.946-NODE-946-length-43004-cov-10.081096_pt1 | contig 43004 bp, 39 predicted proteins | sample MGYA00521270_ERZ842401 | MGnify/ENA primary metagenome ERZ842401 (study PRJEB31892, sample SAMEA3878208) | bioreactor metagenome | biome: Moose rumen | place: Sweden | collected 2011-10 | study: EMG produced TPA metagenomics assembly of the PRJEB12797 data set... | reverse complement strand
AGCGTGCGAACCAGACGCGCTTTTCCGTAAGCGGACTCATTTTTCGTTTTTGCTGGGACTCTTTTACCTGTGCCCTTTTTGCCTTACTGGTGAATGGATTATAATGCGTTTGCCCTGTATACAATCTTCTGCAATAAGATACTATGACATCCCAAAAAGTCTCTTAAAAAACACGTCAAAAAAATGTTCGGTAAATTTCAAATAAATTCACACTTTCTTACTTGTCAGTTCATATTTAGTGGTATATAATGTGTTTATTGCAACAAAGTACGCTAAATTTGGGGTGGGAAAATGCGATGTCCCTATTGTGGCAGTCTTGACGACAAGGTTATCGAATCACGAACAATGGCAAACGGTGAGGCTATCCGCCGCCGCCGAGAATGCATGAGCTGCAGTTATCGGTTTACCAGTTACGAGCGCATTGAAGAAAAACCCTTTATGGTAGTAAAGAGTGACGGCAGACGACAGCCTTTTGACCGTGCAAAATTGGAAAAAGGCATTGAGCGTGCGCTGGAAAAACGTCCGGTATCTACCAATATGGTCGAAAATATCCTGAACGATATTGAAGATCAGGCGGTTATGAAAGGCAAAACGACCAGAGAAATCTCCACCACGGACTTAGGAGAATTGGTTCTGGAGCGTCTGCGTCAGGTGGACAAAGTGGCATACATCCGCTTTGCATCCGTCTATAAGCATTTTGGGAACTTAGATGAATTCATAAATGAAGTGAACAGCCTTGGTCAGCCGAAAACTGAGCAGGCTGGAGGGGAAAAAAGTGAGTGACCAACCGAGTCAGACAGAACAGTCGGTATTCCCGGAATGGAGGAGTTTTCTGGGAAAGTCAAGCGATGCTGAAACGCAAGCCTTTATCAAGCAGGTTGTAAAGCGCAACGGCAAACTTGAAGCCTACGACCGCAACAAAATTCAAAACGCCATCGGAAAAGCAATTGAAGCCGTAGAAAAACATGCAAATCCCGACAAAGCAATTGCTCTTACTGACTCTGTAGAAGAACAGTTGCGTTTGCTTTTGGCGGGTCGCCGCGCACATTCTATTCCTGCAATCGAAGAAATTCAGGACATTGTAGAAAATGTGCTGATTGAAGCCAAGGAAGTGGAAATTGCAAAGGCATATATTCTCTACCGTGCCCGCCACGAAGCCATGCGCGACTCCAAGAGCCTCATGCTGGACATCAACAAGACGATGGACGGCTACCTCGGTCAGACTGACTGGCGCGTAAACGAAAATGCAAACGTAAACTTTTCTCTTGGCGGTCTGATTCTTCACAACAGCGGAACCATTACGGCAAACTATTGGCTCAAGAATATCTATACTCCCGAAATCGCAGAAGCACACAAGACTTGTGCATTCCACATTCATGATCTCTCCATGTTCTCTGGCTACTGCGCCGGCTGGTCTTTGCGCCAGCTGATACAGGAAGGACTGGGCGGTGTAAGCGGAAAGATTTCATCACAGCCCGCCGCACACCTTTCTACCCTTGTAAACCAGATGGTCAACTTTTTGGGCATCATGCAGAATGAATGGGCAGGTGCACAGGCATTCTCTTCATTTGATACCTATCTTGCTCCCTTTGTGCGGGCAGACAATCTTGACGAAAAACAGGTGCGCCAGTGCATCCAGAGCTATGTCTTTGGCATCAACACACCCAGCCGCTGGGGTTCACAGGCTCCTTTTACCAACATTACCTTGGACTGGGTCTGTCCTGACGACCTCAAAAACAAGCCCGCAATCGTAGCAGGAAAGGAACAGGACTTTACCTACGGCGACTGTCAGAAAGAAATGGATCTGATTAACAAGGTCTTCATTCAGATTATGCTGGAAGGTGACGCAGAAGGACGAGGATTCGGCTATCCCATTCCCACCTACAACATCACCAAGAATTTCAACTGGGATAGCGAAAACGCCAAGCTGCTCTTTGAAATGACCAGTCAGTATGGCACGCCCTACTTTCAGAACTTCGTAAACTCAGACTTAAACCCCAGCGACGTGCGCTCAATGTGCTGCCGTCTGCGTCTGGACAAGCGTGAACTGAGAAAGCGTGGTGGCGGACTCTTCGGTTCAGACGAATTTACCGGAAGTCTTGGCGTTGTGACCATCAATCTGCCTCAGATTGGCTACCTTGCAAAGGATGAAAAGGAATTCTACGCCCGCCTTGACTATTTGATGGATCTGGCAAAGCAGAGCCTTTCTACCAAACGCAAGGTTATTCAGAAGCTTTTGGACGGCGGGCTCTTTCCCTACACCAAACGCTACCTCAAAACATTGGACAACCACTTCAATACCATAGGTCTCTGCGGCATGAATGAATGTTGCCTGAACTTCCTGGGCGTAAACATTGTTGACCCCAAAGGCCATCAGTTTGCCTGTGATGTCCTTGACCATATGCGCGAACGTATGCAGGACTATCAGGAAAAGACAGGCGAGCTCTTCAATCTGGAGGCAACTCCGGCAGAAAGCACCTCATACCGTCTTGCCCGCCACGACAAGCAGAACTATCCGGACATCATTACAAGCGGAACGAGCGAGCCCTATTACACCAACTCGACTCAGCTTCCCGTTGACTATACAAGTGATGTCTTTGAAGCCTTGGATAAGCAGGAAGACTTGCAGACCAAGTATACAGGCGGTACGGTATTCCATACCTTCATGGGCGAACAGATTAAGGATTGGAGGGCATGTCGTGACCTGGTACGCAGTGTAATGAACAATTACCGCATCCCATACATCACCATCAGCCCAACCTACTCCATCTGTCCTGTTCACGGCTACCTGACGGGTCAGCAGTTTGAATGTCCCAAGTGCAAGGCAGAGCGGGAGCAGCAGCTGAAACTCAAACTGCAAAAACTTGAAAAAGAACGTGCAGAAATTCTTGCGGCAAAGTAAAGGAATTTCGGGTTTCAGCCGATATATATAGTGCTGAAACCTTTACAAAATAACAAAATTACGCTATATTTAGCGTTGCAAAGGGGATACTATAAAGGGGGATTACAATGGCACCAAAAACAAGAACACTGGAAGCAATCGAAGCGGAAATCGCAGAGACAAAGGCAGCACTTAAAGATGTACACGGCACACAGACAGAAGTATACGCACGTATTGTAGGCTATTACCGTGCCGTCCGCAACTGGAACAAGGGTAAGCGCGATGAATTTGACAGCCGCAAAATGTTCGTCTATGACGATCCTGTAACATACACAGTCAGTGAAGAAAACAAGTCTTGCGACTGTGGTTCTGTTGCACAGATTGCTCCAGCAGCGGCAATTTCAATGCCTACAGCAAATGAAAACGCCCTGCACTACGAATTCTTCATGCGCCGTACCTGTCCTAACTGTCCGCCGGTCAAGAACTATATGGCAGAAGTCGCTATGGATGGCGTTCAGATTGACGTAGACACCGAAGCAGGTTTGGAAGCAGCGGCAGCAAAAGGCGTATTTGCAGCACCAACCGTGATTTTTTACGATGCGAAGAACAATGAAATCGGGCGAGCACACAATGTTGAGGAATTGACTGCAATTCTGGAACCGGTTGCAGAAGCAGTCTGATGCAAAAGGAAGACAGTCAAGCAATCCCGCGCCTGGCGCGGGATTTTTTTACGGAAGCAGCAGGTGCACTCATAAAAACAACACTGGTTGACTTTCCAGGTCGTGTCGCATCTTCTTTTTTTCTCAAGGGCTGCAATTTGCGCTGTCCCTACTGCTACAACTGGGCCTTAGTTGACTCCTCTCTGGCAGAAAGCACAGGCGATGAAAAAAGTGACAGCGGCAACCTTGCTTCCTTGGAGGAAGTCTTTGCTCATCTGGAAAAAAGGCGAAATGTACTTACAGGCTTTGTGATTAGCGGCGGTGAACCGCTTTTATTCCCCCACCTTGCTCCATTAATTGAAAAGGCCAAGTCTTATGGCTACAAGATAAAGCTGGATACCAACGGCACGCTTCCCGACCGACTGGAAGCAATCATAAAAAATCCTGCCACCGCCCCAGACTTTATAGCCATGGACATAAAGACAAGTCCTGCTCGATACGGCTTAGTTGCCCCCCATGCTACGCAGCAAACCGTGTCTGAAATGATAGATAATCTAGGCCGCTCCATACAAATTATTTCCAGACTGCCCGCCGACAGCCGTGAATGGAGAACCGTACTGGTACCCCCTCTTGTCGGCAAAAAAGACATCGCAGAGATTGCAAAAATACTTCCTGCAGATGCAGTCTGGCAGTTTGCCCAGTTTAGAAATGAAAACTGCCTGGATGCAAACTATAATGGAATCGCTCCCTACACAGACAAAGAAACGTCAGACTTGGTGGCATATGCGAAGACAATGATTTCAGGGGCAAACCTTCGATAGATTCAGGCAAACTGCACTTTATTGAATCAACATGGCGTCGCCGTAGCTGAAAAATCTATATCTCTTTTCCACCGCAGTTTTATAGGCGTTCAAGATATGCTCGCGACCGGCAAATGCGCTTACCAGCATAAGGAGAGTACTTTCTGGCGTGTGGAAATTCGTAAAGATTTGATCCACAACCTTAAATTGATAGCCGGGATACATAAAGATACGGGTGCTGCCGCTTCCTGCCCGGACAAATCCATTTTCATCAGCCGCACTCTCCAAAGTACGCACGCTGGTAGTTCCAACAGCAAGAATTTTGCGCCCGTCTTTTTTTGCCTGATTGATTTTTTCCGCCACATCCTCGGAGACCGTGTAGGCTTCCTCATGCATCTTGTGCTCTTCAATATGTTCCGTGCGAACAGGAAGAAAGGTGCCCAAGCCCACATGGAGAGTAACCCAGTCAAGTTCAATGCCCTTTTCCCGCAGACGGGCAAGCAGAGGCTCAGTAAAATGCAGTCCTGCGGTAGGACAGGCAGAACTTCCCGTTTCCTTTGCATACACCGTTTGATAGCGTTCGCTGTCAGTGTCGTCGTCTTCACGGCGGATATAGGGCGGCAGGGGAATATGTCCGTTCCGCTCAAACCAGTCTTCCGAAAGGGGCTCGTCAAAGTGAATAGTCCTGAATTCAGTTCCCGCGTCTTCTGCCACATCGACAATTCTTCCCACCGAACCGTCAGGAAAGCGGAAGGTGTTTCCTTCCTTCACTTTCTTTGCACCCTTTACCATGGTTCGCCAGGTGTCCAATCCCGCCCCTGTCTGATTGAGGAACATGAACTCACGCTCACTTTCTGAACTGCCCCCCCGGCCATTGACTTCCTTAATGCCGTAGCAACGGCTTCTGCGCACCTTGCTGTTGTTAAAGACCATCAATGTACCGCTTTCAATCAAGTCGGGCAAATCTGCCATGGCATAATGAGATACCACCCCCGTCATGCGGTCGAGGCGCATCAATTTATCCTCACCACGCACGCCGCTTGGCTTTTGGGCAATCAATTCCTGAGGAAGGTCAAAGGTAAAATCAGAAAGTTTCATAGTGTCTCCCGCAGCAAAGGCGGATTTTTCTTCTCCTAGTCAAAAAGGGATAATTCTTTTCCCTGAACGTCACCTGGCTTTAGTTCCAGATGCTCGTAGGCTTTTGGCGTAACCATTCTGCCTCTGGGTGTACGCTGCAAAAGGCCACACTGAATCAAGTAGGGCTCGTAGTAATCTTCCAATGTGTCCATGGACTCACCAATGGATATGGCAAGGGTTTCCGCACCAACAGGACCGCCGCCAAAGTTTTTGATAATTGAAAGCAGGATTTCCCTGTCGTATTTTTCCAGCCCAAGAGCGTCAATGCCTAGTTTCTGCAAGCCGTTTTCTGCAATTTTCAGCGTTATGCGGCCATTTCCGTAGACCTGGGCAAAGTCTCTCATGCGGCGAAGCACACGGTTTGCCACACGCGGCGTCCCCCGAGAGCAGGATGCCATCAAAAGCGCAGCATCGTTATCCACCGTGCAGTTCAAAATGCCCGCAGAGCGTCTGATAATCGATGCAAGTTCCTCATGGCTGTAATAGTTAAAGCGCTGGATAATGCCAAAGCGGCTGATAAGAGGAGAACTCACCATGCCAGCCTTTGTCGTTGCGCCCACCAGCGTAAAATGCGGTATGGGAATACGCACAGTGCGCGCCGCTACCCCCTGCCCGATTACCCAGTCAAGTTCAAAGTCTTCCATGGCAATGTAGAGCATTTCTTCAATTGCAGGCTTTAGGCGGTGGATTTCGTCGATAAAAAACACGGTGCGCGGTGTAATCGTAGAAAGGATGCCCGCCAAATCCTTGGGCTTATCAAGAGCAGGAGCACTGGTCACCTTAAAGTCCGCTCCAAGTTCGTGGGCAGTAATTTCCGCAAGCGTCGTCTTTCCCAGTCCCGGCGGACCAATCAAAAAGAGATGGTCAAGGGGGTCTTTCCGTTCCCGCGCCGCATTGATAAATACCGACAGGTTTTCCTTGATAGCATTCTGCCCCAAAAACTCATGCAAAAGCTGAGGCCGCAGACTTCCTTCCTGTAAATCATCATCCAACGGAAGGTCAGCACGGACAATGTGCGTTGCCCCACCCGACCGTGCAGCAAGATTCAGTGCGTCATCAAAATCTGCGTCCTGAGTATCAATCCGTCTCACTTTTTATCTCTGTCCCGCCTATGTATTTCGCCTTCATTTGAGCAAAGAATTATTGTGCCAGTTCTACAATGGCTCGCCTAAAGAGCATTTCCTCTTTTGCCGAAGGAAGCATATCCGTAAATGCCTTTTCGCCAGATGCAGCAGGAGCATTCTTCAACTCATCGACAAGACGAGTAATGACTGCCTCCACGTCACGCCTGTCGTAGCCCATGTTCGTCAGGGCAGAAATAACATCGGCATATGCTCCACCAGGCTTCTGCACCACGGACTGTTTTGAGCCACCTTCGTCCAGTGTCAGTTTTCCTTTTAAGGCAAGGAGCATCTTCTGGGCAGTCTTTTTTCCCAGCCCTGGGATTTTTTCAAGGGCGGCAAGATTTCCGTCGTCAAGAGCCACAACCAACTGCTCCAGGGCAATACTGCTCATGATTTTTACCGCACTCTTTGGTCCCACGCCGTCAACTTTAAGTAAATCAAAAAAAAGAGCCCTATCCCGCTCGCTTGCAAAGCCAAAGAGAGTCATCACCGCGTCAGTATGCTGCAAATAGGTAAAAACCCGTGCTCTTTCTCCCACATGGGGCAATGCATCCAAAGAAGTGTCGGGCACAATGATATCCCACTCAATGCCCTGCGTGTCCAGACAGAGTTTCTGGGGTAATTTCTGTGTAATCGTGCCAGTCAGACTATTAAACATGATTATCTCGGTGTATCAGATTTGAGTACCATTGCCTTTTTGTATTCATCAGATGCAACGCTAAAAAGGTCAACATCAGGAACAGAATCCAGCATGGTAACCTGACCGTCAAATTCAACATTATCAGCAATACGGATATGAGAGGTGACCACATCACCCTGCACCTTGCTGCCTGAACACATTTCCACACGCTCAGGCACAAGCATATTACCCGTAATTTTACCTGAAATAACCAATGAATTGGCATTTATTGTATCAACCTTGCAGACAGCCGTTTTCTCAATTTCCAGGTCACCGGTTGCATTGATGGTACCGTTGAATTTTCCCGTAATCACCAGATTGTCGGTGAATTCAATTACGCCGTCAAATTCAGTTTCCTGTCCAAGAACCGTAACATTTTTCTTGCTTTTTTCAGTAAGGACTGCCTTATCTTCCTTTGTCTTTGCTTCAGTTTCTTCTGCCATACCTATACTCTACACTATTTCAGATAAAAAATCTACCGTATAGACAGACTGCCACATAGATAGCCGGGAGTAAAAGGCTCCAGTTCTGCCACAACACGCCCCCGTGCGTCAATAATGCAGGTCTGTCCGCTTGCCGTGCTTCTAACCGCCGGCACATGATTTTCTGCACAACGAAAAACAGCCATGGACAAGTGCTGATTCTGGCAGGCAAGACTGTGCGACCAGGAATCATTGGAAAGATTTACGATGACTTCCGCACCCTCCCGACACATTTTCTTTATGACAGAAGCGAAGGTATCTTCAAAACAAATTGGCGTGCAAAAGCGAACGCCATCCACCGTAAAGACGGTTGTTTTTTTTCCAGCCGACCAATAGTGGGCATCAGAGCCAAAGGCTTTTGCCAAAGGCCAAAGCAAACGGGGATAGGGAATCTGTTCGGTAAAGGGAACCAGCCGCATCTTATTGTATACAAGCGGTTCTGGCGGAAGAACATTTTTTCCCGCTTGAAAAAACAAGGCACTGTTATACTCATGCATACCGTCCTCATCCTTTTCCTGATGATTGTTTCCCAGTACAAATGCGGCAGACTTTCCGTCAATATAGCGCAAAAGCCGTTGAGAAAGAAGCCTGCGCCCCGGGTCAAGGGACTGCGTATAATGCTTTACCAAATCAGGAACAAAGGCGGTTTCGCTCCACACTACCAGTTGCGTTTCGGGATGCTCAGAAAGGGCCTTGTCCGTCAGTTCAATGAGGGAAACAAGCTCATCAGCATAGGCATCCAAACCATTCTTCCAAGGATTACTGTTGGGCTGAATCAGGGCGACAGAAAGCATTTTATTTTCTTTTTCATGCCTATCTGCCAGCAAGCCACTCACCATGCCGACCACCAGCAAGATAAGCAGACAGGCAACAAGTACCAGTGCCCGTGCACAATCAGCCCCTTTCCAAACAAACCTCGTCTTCTTTTCCGATGCCTTTATCACGCTTTCTGCATAAAAGGCAAAAACAGAACCAGTGAGCATGATTGCAAAAGAAGTGCCCCATACGCCAAAAATCCATGCGGACTGCACCAACAGCCCTATCCGCCACTGGCTGTAGCCCACAATGCCGTAGGAAAAGCCTAATTCACCAGTTGTACGCAAGAATTCAAAAAAAAGCGTAACAAGCGGCATGAGCATCCATGAAAAACGGGGGATTTTTTTTTGAAGGAGTCCGCACAAAAGGCATATAAAAGCAGTTTCACCAGCCATTGCAAGGCTTATGCCAAACAGAGCCGGAAGATTGTAGGTAATAAGCCAGAACATGAGCAGAAAAAACTTACAAAAACCATACAGGGCTCCCCAAAGAGCTGCCATTCTGACTGAAGAAAAACGCAAAAGCAGGAAGAAAGGAATATAGGAAATCCAGCCAAAAAAAGCAAGTCCGGAAGAAAAAAGCAGTCCAGGCTGCGCACAGACAATACAAAAAAGTGAAAGAAAACACAGGAAAAGCGACGACAAGAAAGACTTTACCGTCATACAAAAGAAAAATTATTTTGAGTTTGAATTATCAAGAACGGGCAAATCCCAGAGTGCCTTTTTTAATTCTTGACCAGAACGGAAAGCCGCAACATAATGAGGAGCAACAGAAAGCTGCTCACCCGTCTTGGGATTACGAGCCTTAGACCGTCCCTTTCGTAGGCGAGGCTCAAAAGTGCCAAAACCCCGAAGTTCAATTGTTGCGCCTTCTTTGAGCGAATCTTTTAATTCCGTCAATAAAAGTTCTACAAGGTCCTGAACAAGGTGTTTTTCACAACCTGTGATTTTCTGGTAGACTGACTCAACCAAATCATATTTCGTGACCTTTTTATCAGACATACCTCTCCTCACAAAAAAAACTGACCACGGTGCTGTCTGCAATGCAAAGATAACAACACCGTTTTATGTCAGTTCGACTTAGTTTGCCGCAGCCGCAAATGAAACATTGTAGAGTTTCATCATGCGTGACTTCTTGCGGGATACAGCGTTACGAGTGAGAACACCCTTGCTGCGAGCAGAATCCAACTTCGATACGAGTACCTTAAGCTTATCCTGAGCAAGAGCCTGATCTTTCTTTTGAACAGCTGCTACAAACTGCTTAGCGACAGTACGACATTCGCTCTTAATTGCCTTGTTGTGCAAGCGGCGAACTTCGCTCTGCGCATATCTTTTTTCTGCAGATGATTTTTTTCCTGCCAAAGGAGACACCTCCAAACAAAAACTTATCTTGATTTTACTGAATTGTAGATGGATAGTCAATAGAATAGACAAGGATTATCACCAAAAGACGCTTCCCTATCTTGACACCCGAACAAGATTTTAGTATATTGGTTTAAATAATCGATTATCTTTTTTTTGGAGGCTAGTCATGGCTGGTGCAAGTAAGAACTCTCGTACTACCGTTGCAACACAGAAATTTATGTGCCCCTGCGGTGGTGAAATTGCTATGAAGACACTGATGGAAAACGGTAGACTTCGCAATATCGCCGAATGTCCGAAGTGCAAACGCGTTGAGCGCCGCCCCAAGGATTTCAAATAATCCTGCAGGCAGGTTTCAATAAAAATCCCGTGTTTCATAAAGTGCACTGTGAAATACGGGATTTTTTATTTTCTCCATTCATCAAGCTGTGCCTGTATCAATTCCTTGCCTTTTTCCAGAATTGCAACCTGTTCTTCCTTGTTTTGCGGCGCAGGAAAGAGCCCCACTACCTTTACCCGATAATATCCATTGTGAAGATTCTGGAAAATCGTGGAAAGATTATTGATACGGTAGCCACCGTCCAGGGCACAGACTGCCACAGGTAGCGGTGCTGACTCAGAGAGCCTGCGGAATCCTGCCGTATAGAATGTTCCCAAATTTCCGTCCTTGCTCCGCGTTCCCTCAGGAAAAATCACAGGAATCTGTCCCCGCTCCATGACCCGCTTACCGAATGTATCAATAGTCTCCATGGCAACAGACGGTTTTCCGCGGCGGGGAATCATACAGTGTTCTTCCGCGCGGAGCATTTCAGACACAAGGGGAACATGGCGGGCAAGATTATCTTTTGCAACAAAGCGAATCTCAACCTTACGGAAAAAATTCATATACAATGCAATGTCAAGCAAACTCTGATGATTGGAGACAATGATGAACTGCTGGGGAAGTTTGTCCAGGTTTTCCGTGTAGCCCAAGAAATCAAAATGCTTGTAAGTCTTAAAAATCGCAAACAACTGCCGGGAACATTCCGTCCTGATGTAGTGAGAAATAAGAAGGCTGAGCTTTTTTGAAAGCGGATAGGCAAATATATTAAGTACTGCGGGTACGGCTACAAGCAGCACACCACAAGAAAGGGTAATGAAATTTGAAAGAAAACTGAGCATACGTTAATTTTAGACCGAAATCATGGAGATGTCAATTTGTAAAATCCTTCTACAGCCACTGCAAAAAGACCTAGATAAAGTCACCTACGGCAGCCAAAATATCATTCAGCGGCGCATACATTTTCTTGCAGTCAGGAATGCTGTTGAGGAATACCCGGCCATACATTTTTTCCATAATGCGACGGTCAAGGCAAATAACGGCACCTCGGTCATCTCCCCGCCGAATCAAGCGACCAAAGCCCTGACGGAATTTAATGACTGCCTGAGGAACGCTCAGTTCCATAAAGGGATTTCCACCCCGCTTTTGAATCTGTTCACTTCGGGCGGCAAACACAGGGTCACTGGGAACACCAAAGGGTAATTTAACGATGATAACCTGGCTCAGTGACTCACCGGGAACATCAACACCCTCCCAGAATGAATCGGTAGCAAAAAGAACGCTAGAAGTATCATCCTTAAAGGCGGTAAGCAAACGGAAGCGTTCATCATCCCCCTGCTTTAATATGGTAATGCCGCTCAAACGTAAGCGTGTCCGTGCTGTATCACAGGCATGACGCAGAGAATCATAGGCTGTAAAAAGCACGAGCGTTCGTCCGCCTGCTGCCTGAACGAGACGTACAATGGCATCTTCTACAAATGCCTGAAAACCTTCCTCAGTGGAAAAAGGAGCATCTTTGGGAATGGCAAGCAGGAGATTTGTCTTATAGGGAAAGGGAGATGGAAACTCGCCATCTAAAAGCCGTTCTTTTTCTACAAAGCCAACGCCTGTGCGCCGCTTCCAGAATTGAAAGTTTCCATCTATGCCAAGAGTTGCCGACGTACAGACAACCGTTTCCATGGGCTCAAAAACTCCATTATTCATAAGGGGAGCAATATCAATGGGAGTTTGAAAAAGCTGGATAAAAAAGGGCGAATCGTAGTTTTTAGCAATCGCCGGGCTCATACGCTGACGCTGAATCCAGTAAACACAATCGGCATGCTCATCCCATTCACGGAAGTTCTTGCAGATTGCCGTCATATCATCCAGTCGCCGCAATACGGATTTTGTCTCCCATACCGCCGCATTGTCCAAATCATCCTCAGGAATTGTCTCAATCATTTCCCGCATAAGTCCTGTCAGTTTTGCAATATGCTGCTGAACCTTAGCGAGGCAGGAAAAGACTCCGCCAAAGCGAGATGCATTCATCGAAAAAAGACGCACCGTAAAGTCATTTTCCATCATTTCTGTGGCGGCATCCTCCAAGTCTGCAAAAACATTCTTTATCTGGCTGATTTCTTCCTGCGCCTCAGCAGTATGATCTTCCTGTGTAGCAAGGGCGGCAATAGTAAACAAAAACCCCGCCATACTGGACTTCCTCATGCGGAACAAAAGGTTCAACTGCTTATTGATTTTAAAACGATGCAGGTTTTCGCTAAAAAAGCTGGTGGCGGCATCCTCAATGCCATGGGCTTCATCAAACACAAGGCGACGATAGGGAGGAAGCACTGCCGTATCATCATAGCCTACCCCACTCATGCGGGATTCAATATCTGCAAATAAAAGATGATGATTGACCACCAGCAGATTTGCGTCTGCCGCCTCTTTTCGTACGCGCATAACGAAGCATTTTTCGCGGAAGTTACAGCGCATCCCCATGCAGGCGTCAGCCTCTGAATTAACTCGGCTCCATACGCTTTCAGAGGGCATAAAGGCCAGGTCTGTGCGGCTCCCAGTCTTTGTCTCTTTTGCCCAGGCGGCAATTTTATCAAACATTTCCTGTTCTTCGTTAAAGAGGTCTCTTTCCTTACCCGCATCATCCAGACGGCGCAAACAGAGATAGTTCTGCCGCCCCTTTACAAGTACAGCCTTCAGGGGGTTTCCAATGATTTTTTGTGCAAGGGGAATGTCTTTTTCAACCAACTGCTGCTGAAGATTTATCGTACCCGTACTGACCACAACCCGCTCTTTATTTTCCAGAGCCCAAAGCATGGAGGGAAGAAGATAGGCAAAGGACTTTCCAACACCTGTGCCAGCCTCAAACACACCAACTGCATTTTTATTAAAAGAGCGGGCGATTTTTTTTATCAATTCCAGTTGCACGGGGCGTTCTTCATAGGTTGGAGAAGACTTTGCCAGAGGCCCGCTGCTGGAAAGATACTGTGCCGCTCCTTCTTCATCCAGCTGCTTAATGACCTGAGGCTTTATCGGCTCCATAACCACATAGACTTGGCTAACGTCATTGTTTACGATAAAAAAGCCCTGTGCCCTTTCCGAGCAATTGGAGGCAATCTGCAAATCTGCACCAGAGGGATGCAGGTTTCCAGAAGGATGATTGTGAATGAGTACCGAACCTTTCTGCGCCTCGGTATAATTAATGGGTACAGAATGTTCATCACCACGGGCGGCAGCAGTCACAGAAATGACAAGACCCGTCTCATTTATCATGCCGGAAAAAAACACTTCGTTTCCGTCCGCACCGATAATCTGACGTTGCATTTCTTCTCTTACTGCATCTGAAAATCTATTCCGCGCGTCCATAGGCAATAAAAAAGGCTTATAGCCAACTGACTACAAGCCTCATTACATCTCCTAGGCGAATTGAACGCCTGTTGTCGGGATGAAAACCCGATGTCCTAACCACTAGACGAAGGAGACATCCGTCAACCAAGTGACGTTGATACTATAGCAAATAATATAAATCGCGTCAAGTAATTTACATGCCCATTCCCATTTTTTTCACGATTTTTTCGTGCAAAGCCGTGCAATCCGCATCTTCAAGACCTAACTGTTCTGCTGCAGTTACATCAGCAAGGGCTTTTGAGTCGTCCCCCAACTTAAAATAGGCCACCGCCCTGCGATAATGGGCATGAGACTGATACTCATTTAATTCCAGAGACTTATCAAAGGCTTTTATCGCCGCCTCATTATTATCCATAACGCTGTAGACAATGCCAAGATAATAATAGGAGCGGAAGCCGTTTTCATCATACTTTACACTTTCCCTAAAGTCTTCCAACGCTTCTTCATACAGGCCCTTGGCAAAATACGCCATGCCACGGTGCTTTCTGATGACGGCAAGCACGGGCTTTGACGGAAGAGGCTCAGACTGCAGAATCTCCGAGTAAATTTGCAGGGCAGTATCCAGTTCTCCCCTGTTATGGGCTTCAATGGCCGCAAGAATCATATCGTCTATCGTGCCATGTACATAGGGCGAAACACGGGTAAGATCCTTGGGTTCATCCTTAACAGTTTTTTCCTTTGCCGTTCCCTGATTCGTAAATTCATCAACTTTTTCGTAAAAGGACTCACGCCGTGCAGAAACGGCTTCCTGCAATTTCTTCTGATAGTCACGGATTTCCTGAAAAATGATGTCGGCAAGGCTGAGGCTCGCATTCATAGAGGCAAGTTTCCGACGCAGGGGCATGTCAAAGGGGGTCAACTCCGTTTTATAAATCAATTCATGCTCTACTTCCGCCCAGGCATCCTGCAAAATCGTGCGCACTTGTATTTCGCAGACAAGATTTTCAGGAAGCGGCAAGTCTGTTTTTTTTGGGCGGCAATCTTCCGGAATAGCCACAAGCACGTGAATTGACTCATAACCGAATTCCCTGAAATTCTGTTCAGATCCCTTGCGCTCAACTTCCTTAACGTCAAAATTCTTCTTTATCTGTTCAACCGCAAGATTTATGTCTTCCAAAAATGCACAAATAACACGAATTCCCATCATGTCTGTAAGCGTTACCAAAGTCTTGGAAGTTTCAGCTTCACTTGCCTTCTGCCGCAGCACTTTCCGATAATAGCTCTTAAAGGATTTAATGCGGGATTTATATGTAGGCATGGAAGAAAGGCTTATCGTCAGCCTCAGACGGCTCTCTATGCTGCCCATAATTTCAGCAAAAACAGGGCGATACGCATCATAGATTTCTTGTATCTGTTGTTTTTTGGGATACAGATTCGTTTGTTCCATGTATGTATTTTACCATTGATATGAAAATAAGGCAAACAAAAAAACCGCCTGCGAAATGCAAGCGGTTTTGCAGCCGGTAGAAACCAGCCATATCATTGCAGAAGTTTACTTATTTTGCGTCAGCTGCCTGACCACCATTCTGCTGAGCGTTAGAAGATGAATTAGCATCCAAGCTCGGCGTGAATGATTCTTCAGTAGCCATCTTAGCCTTTTCGATGTAGCGGTTGACCTGCTTGTTACCGAAACGGCTCATCTCAATCTGCTGCTTAGCACGTTCGCGGCGAGTTACGATACCCCACAAATCTTCATCAGCAATGTCGCGTTCTGAAGAAAGTTCAGCCTTATCGTAGATGATTTTAACATCCTTGAAGTATCCGATGTAGTCATCGCCAATGTGTGATGCATCGCGGGTAACCTGGAAACCAGCAAACTTAACAAAAGGAAGTCCGCGAGGATAAATCGGGTACACACGGATTTCGCGAGTGCGAACTTCAGTGATGTAGTCCGGATTGTTCCATGTAAGGGTCTTCCAACCGTCGAAGTTCAGATAGCCCATGAAATAGCGGCGCTCTACATTGTCATTATCCTTGAGCAGGACATAGAGTCCGTGAGGATAGTTCATACCCATTGTTGTAACAGCGATTGATTTGAGCGTACCAACATTCTTAACCAGACCATATGCCGGCGTATCTTCGCTGTCTGCTTCAAACAAAGTACGTCCAGAAGCCTTTTCTTCATCAGTGGGTTCCTGACGGTCGCCATTGTCATCAGCTGTAGAAAGGGGCTCGTAAGCCGGAATATCAAACGGCGGAACGATCTTGCAGTTTGCGTTATAAGCACCGGACGGGAAAATAACGTGAACGCCCATTACATTCTTACCAGCAAACGGAACCTTTGCGCTGTCCTTTACCAGTGCAGTCTTAACAACAGACTGACCGAGGCTCACCGTATTACGTGCTGAACTGTTAAGAACGACTTCCCAATCCTCGATGTAAAGAGAAGTTTTCATCAGGCTCTTCTGATCTTCATTGAAAGAAGCACCTGCAGCAACACCGTAATCCATAACGGTACGTTTGTTTTCCTTAATCGGCTGCTCGCTGTCAGGCACCTGAATTTCAAGGTCGCCGTCCAACATGGTGAAGTCGATAAGGGTTGATTCTTTTGCAAATACAGATGCACCGAACAGCATCATAATTGCAGCTGATAAAACCAAAGTTTTCTTCATTCGAAGCTCCTTCTTTTATACTATTGATGTAGCCTTGTTATACGTATTATCAGTATCTAATATCACAGGCTTTTTGTCAATGTTTTTCCGCTATTTTTTTACATTTCTTCGACATATTTTCCGTCGATAAAAAGTGCTATTTCCTTTACCCCCCGAAAGTTGCGGCGGATGTTTTCACGAAAAAGAGCAATTCCCTCTTTTATCCTTGCGGCCTCTGGCTCCTCATACAGCACTTCCTTTGAAAGGCCGACATACAGGACTTTGCCCCGCTGAAAGCAAAAAATGTTTTTTGTTCCGTTTGAAAAAACAGGTCGTGCCCGCTGTGTCTGCGGACCAAGCAAGAGTTCATCCACATACATACTGAGCGTTCCCTGCACTGGATTACGGGGAAGATAGCGAACCTCACAGGCGATTTCCTCTGAACCGATAATCGGAAACCTGAATGTCCTGCGCTGAGAGCCTGCAATTACATACCGCACTGCTGAAAAGCAGAATACGGCGAGAACAAGCATGGCGACAATGTGATAAAAGGTGATTTTTTTCATTTTGTACCCGTAAAGCCCCTGGATCGTTCAAAATGCGTGATAAAAGCGGCAAGACCATTATATATGCCCAGGGAAAGTTTCTGCAAGTAGGAGTTGTCCACCAAAAGAGCCGCCTCCTTTTGATTGGAAAGGAAACCCAGTTCCACAAGAACGGCAGGCATTTTTGAATTGCGGATGACAAACCATTCCTCAGCCTTAATGCCACGGGGAGTCGCAAGATTCCCTACCTGAGTCTGCAGGCCGTCCATGATGAATTTTGCAATGAGAATGCTTTCAGTAAGATACTCTTCTTCCATCATAATGTTCATGACATTGAAAAGGTTCTTGTCATCGGTGGCATTTTTGTCCAGAACCGTGCGGCTGTAGCCGGGAGAAAGATACCAGACTTCATAGCCCGATGCCTTTTTGTCCAGCGAAGAATTAACATGAATCGAAATATAGAGGATTGCCTCTCCGTCTTTTAATTTGACCGAATTGGCGATTTCCGTGCGCTGGGCAAGGGAAAGGAATACGTCTGACTCACGGGTCATAAGGATTTTCTTGTCGGGATAGGCCGATTTGAGGCGGGCACAAAGCATTTTTGCCACGGCAAGATTAACGTCTTTTTCCTTGACGGTGACTTTCTTGCCCTTTATGGTATGGGTATCCATGGCACCGGGGTCTTTTCCGCCGTGTCCAGCATCAATGAGCACCGCGCCGATTTTATAGCCGCTCTCATTGTTTTCAATTTTGAAGAGTTTTTCGGCATTCGAGAGAAAAGCCTTGCTTACATACAGAACTCCGTCTTTGAGTTCAGGTGCATCCGTAAGGGCAAGGGTCTTGTAATCATGCAGGACAACATTATCACCGGCGCGGAATGAAATCTGATGTCCGTTTTTTTCCAGAAGACCGGCGCCTGACAGCGAATCCCAATATACTTGTGCGCCAGTTTTTTCTGCGGATGCAATAAGGTTTTCGGTGTTCTGCGCAAATACAGTCAGCGAGAGGAAAAGTACTGTCAATACCCAAGCGATTTTTTTCATTTTATGCTGTCTGCCAGATAGAGTGCGCCCTGAATCGAGCCACGAAGCACTGTGCGCCAAAAGGCATCTGCATTTATAGCATACTGATTTGCGTGCATTTCGTCAAAGCGTTTGAGGATGCAGAAAAGGCTGCCGTGATTCCAGTCTGTCTCAGAATCCAAAAAGGGCTGGAGTACAGGCGGAAGAAAATCAATGGCGGCACTTCCTGCAGGAATTGAATCCAATGGCCCACAGGGATTTTTTTCATAGGCAGCCAGAGCCTGGGGAAATGCCGGCGGCGGGAAGCCCTGCTCATCTTCTTCACATTCCCCCCGCAAGAAAGATTCTGTCTGCGGGTTATGGGGCTCCAGGCGGAGGGTAATTTTCTGGATGGCTGTATATGCGGCCTCTTCTGCCTCTTTTCGACTAGGAGCAAGGGCGATGATGTTGCCGCACTTCTGCACATTATTGCGGGGAAAATCCACCCTGTCTCCTGCTGAGGCTCGGGGAAGGACATCCCGCACGTATGGAACGTTGGCCGCATCTTCAAGTCCTGAGACAGAAAGCACTTTTCCAGGAATGGAAAGCCATGCCCTTTCTGCACTGACCCGTCTGCATGCCAGGTCATAGAGGGCAAAGGGCTGGGGCTTGTCTGCAACGGAGGGGTGTGGCTGCCAGGGAAGCGGGATGCGATTCTGCAGGAGGTAGTCGGGATTTTTACCTAGGGCTACGAGCAAGGCTTCTTCCGTCAGATTGCAGTCTGATGCATAGGGATATGTCCAGCCGCTCATGTAACCGCCAGAAAGCCGAGCCGCAATCTCGCCAATCATAGGACCCTTTTCAGTGTACTTGATGTCCGCCTTGGCAACTCCATGGCTCAGCCCCAGAGACTGAATGCCCAGCGCAAAAGTTGCGATGAGTTCCAAACGGGTCTTTTCATCACAGGAAGAAGGCATGGTGTGCCCGGTTTCGATAAAATAGGGAGGATAGTAAATATGGCGGTCTGCAAATCCTGTTATGGTGAGCGTACCATTCCAAACGATTGCATCGATACTGAACTCTGCCCCATCCATAAAGTCTTCAAAAATAGCCCGCCCTGTCCGTGAATTGCGAATCGCTTCTTTTACGGCAAGTGGCAGTTCACCTGCATTCCGCACCTTGCGGCAGCCTCGACCGCCCATATTATCCACCGGCTTTATGACTTTGGGAAAAGTCTGGTTCTTGTGAGCGTCCGAGAGAAAGTCCTTTGTGACTTCGCAGAACGCGGGACTGGGAACGCCTGACCGTAAAAAGCAGCCGCGCATACGCACTTTGTCGCTTGCGTTCAGACAGGCTTCATAGGAATGGCTTTTGAGTCCGCAATGCTCTGCCACATAGGCCACGTTTGCAGAAAAATCAGTACCAGCGGTAAAGACAGCCGCCAGCGGAGAGTCACTGTCATGCAATGCATCTGCCAGAGCAACAAGACTTTCTTTGTCTTTGAGGTCAATGGGTTCAAAGCGGTCGGCAAGGGGCACGCAGACGGCATGAGGATTTCCATCCACCACCACTGCACGGTAACCGAGTTTTTTTGCAGATTCAATGGCAGGCTTTTGCATGAGGCCTGCACCTAAAATCAAAATGGATTGCATCAGATATCCCTTTCCTTTTTGCAGTAAACTTCAAAGGTGTCGCCCAAAGCGAAGAAATGGCTTGCGGCTGTAAAGAGTGATACTTCAAAACTGTTTATTTTCTGTCCCTTGCGTCTGGCAAGCTGCGGGAAACGTTCGGGATGATGACCGGTAGAAACCGTCTTTATCAACTTGAAGCCGTACTGATGCAGAATGGATGCGGCACGGGCGGGTTCCCACAGGGTGTAATGGTCATCAGGGCTCTGGGTAAAGAACTTTTGAGGACTGAATTTTGCGGACACGCCAGAAGCTGATGGCGTTGAAAAGGCAAATACCCCGCCCTTTTTCAAAATTTTTGACACGCCCCGCAAGACGGCATCAAGGTTCTGAAAATGTTCGATGACATACCACATGGTCACTGCGTCAAATTTCTGAATGCCGAATTCAGCCACGGGGTCAAAGGCAGGGAACTGGGCAAGGGCGGCCGGATAATGCAGGGTGTCCTGAACATATCTGACAGCCTCAGGAGAAATATCAGTGCCGTACACCTGCCAGCCAGCGTCATTTGCAGCGTCAAGGTATGGGCCATAGGCACAGCCAATGTCAAGCACGGTGGGGGTAACGGCCTTGTGGGCATTTCGGTACATGGAGTCAACTACCGATGTACGGCGGACGCACTGGGCCTTAATCGAGGTGAAATCATCCAGGTAGGTCTTTCCGTACTGCTTCTTGTAGTCATCAAAGAAATAGGACGTATCATATTCGGTATTTTCCGCATCTGTCGTCCAGGACATGTAGAGCATGCCGCATGAGGCACAGCGGCGGAAGGTATGCTTTGGCGTGCGGGCGACAATGGGATTTTCCTGCCAGCCATGTTTCTGGCAAATGGGGCAGGAAAAACGGCGGCCTTTTGCAAGCAGGGATATAAAGTCTCCCAGTGATTTTTTCTCTTCCGCCTGAGAAAAGGGTGAGTCAGGGTACAGAGCTGACGGCTGAGCCAGTACGGCAAGCACCGCTTCCGAAGTGAGTTCCGCCGGAGCGAGACAGGCAAAATGGTATTTCTGTGCCAACTGAACGTGAAGAGGCGTTGTTCCCAGGAGCACGACCCCGCAGCCGGCCGCAAGGGATTCAAAGGCTGTAAAGCCGTAATGCGTAACCACCACATCGTAGCCCGCAAGCTGCTCCCGAAGGTTGTGTACCGGGGGAATAAAGGTGATGTAGCCGGCCACTCCAGGAGCCTGCAGGCTGACCCGTTCTTTTGCTTCATCGGGATGCTGAACGATGGCGGTAATCTTCTTGCATGATGAGGCAAAGGCGATTGCCGCAGGCACTACCAAATCCGCCGGGTCTTCTCCGCCCACGGTAACGAGAATAGACTCTATGTCCTTTGACTCTATTATCGGAGGCTTTTGGCGACGATTTTCAGGAAGGGTGATATATGCCGGGTCGGTTATGTTCGCCGGTCGGGCTATGCCATACGAGGGAATGATGTCAAAAAGAAAATCACAGACATCGGTATTAAGGGAGCCTTCGTCTATGGCAACAAGGGGAGCGGCATCAGCAAGCTTGAGGGCAAATTCCCGGTCAAGGGCAAAGGCATCGGTAACAATCAGGGCATAATCCCCTTGCTGGGGTAAAGCATGGGTAATCTGCCAGTCTGCAAGTCCGTCTTTTTTTGCATGGTCAAACAATGCTCCGTAGCGGCTCATATCCGCACTTTCAGGAATGTAGAGACTGGCACCAGACTCCACGGCAATGGAAAGACAGCGGCGGAGATGGCCCGTTCCCCTCCCCTTTTCTACACAGGGCACGCAAAGCACTGGACGGGCGACAGCCGGACTTTCAAATGCACTCAAAATTTCTTCTGTGGTATAGGGCTTTTTCACAAGCGTGGATTCAGACATATCTTTTTCCGACACGGCGTGAACGATTGCAAGGGCACGTCGGTAATCAGCGGCAGTGTCTATGGTAGTGCGCAAGGAAGGATGATTAAAGCGGGCGGGAGCATCCACAAAGATGCAGTTCCAGTTTTCCTTGTGCTTGTAGAGAGCGGGACCTACATGCTCATGGTCATAGGGAGAATCAGTCTGAGCCTTTGCCTGCAGGAGCGAATGGGCATTGAAGATTTCAACACCGCTTCCATGGGGAAGACCGCTGAATGTAATGTAGTCGCACCTGCCTGTCTGATTGCGGCGCTCGTATTCTTCCACAAGGGCTTGGGCAGCCTCATAGAAAAGAAAAGGATTGTCTGCTGTTGCCCGAACAACCGCATCGGCACCGCTTTTTTCTATCACCATGCAGAAGCGTTCCAGCACGTCTTCCAAGGGACCGGCAAGGAGTTTATAGCCATTTGCCTTTGTCAGCGGAGCAAGGTCTTTTTCGCTGTCGTAATCGGTAGCCACATAGTAGTCATCTGCTTTTACCTGCTTCATGGCGGCAAGCGTCCAGTCAAGAACCGTCTTTCCTCCCAGCGTAAGCAAAGCCTTTCCCGGCAGGCGGGATGAATTCAATCTGCACTGTACTACAACTATAGTCATTTATAATGTTCCCCAATTTTCAACAATATATGCCGCATCACGTCGGAAACGGTATTTATTTTTATCCACCCAGAAGCGCGCGTCATTAAACTGGCGCAGCGTCTCAAAGAATCCGCAGCCAGAACGGCGCAGGTAGACCCAGAATGAAGAGCGGGCAATAACGCCGTGGTCGTCCACGAATTCCGGCACAAGATTTTTTAAGTAGAAGCGGGATGAACTCAAATTTGCCGTCGTATCTTCTGACGGAGGCTCATCCTGATAGGAAAGATTGAAGACCGTGGAAATCGTGATTTTTTCTCCCCAAAGCCAGGCGCGGAAAGACAGGTCAAGGTTCTGCCAGTAGGGAGACGTAATGGTGTAGTCATAGCCGCCAAGCTGTATGAAAGTCTGCCGGTTGTAGAGGCCGATGTAGTCAAAGGGATAGAGGGTCGGTCTTCCGTCGGAAATCGTAGATTCAGTTTCCACGTCCAGCATGGAGTCGGTCACCGAAGGTGTGAAGACAATGGGAAAGTTGGGAGCGGTGGGACAGATAAGGCGGGGTACCACGCAATAGGGCTTTTCGGCCAGCAGTTTTTCTGCCAGTCGCACCGTAAGGGCATCGGGAGCAAAGGAAACCCTGTCCCGCATGACAAGCACATATTCTGCGTCCACTTCGCTCATACCGATGTTTATCAGGTCACCGTCCGTAACAGGCTCCAGCGGAACGATGAATTTTACATAGGGAAAACGATGGGAAATATCTTCAAGATTATAGTTTTCTGATGTCCGCTCAAATGAAACGATGGACTGAAAGCCGCATTTTGAAAGATTTTCCAGCGTCTGAATGCGATAGTGGCTGCCCTCTGAATTCAAAAGCAATACGGCGATGTTCAGCGAGACGGAAGGCATGCGTTCTTTTCCGCCCAATACCGTGCGATTTATCTGCCTCTGATTAAAAATTAAAGGTATAGTATTCATCACATTCCTTGCACTTTGCAACAGGTGCCGCAGAAAAATCCTTTTTGAGATGGGCTGCCAAAGGTTCGGCAAAACGCTTCCATACGGCTTCTATGCCTTCCTCACAGACATTTCCAACAGAAGAAAGGAATGCCTGGCAGAGACAGAGGGGAACGCTTCCGTCGGCAAGAATAACCATGTCACGGCGGAGATGCCAGCAGGGATTCCGCACAAGCGGAGAAAGGTCTGCCGATTTTTCATCGGAAAGCCGACCGCAGAAATTGTTGTACTTCTGGATAATGAGTTGTCCGCCGCTTTCATGGCTTGCGTCCTTCCAGTAGCGGTAGAATGGCTCAAGCTGACTTTCGTTTGCCTTCATGCGGGTCATCTGCGGATAGACCTGGCGGGGAAATTTTTGCGCCAAAAGCCCCACCGCCGCCACTGCCCTGGCAAAATCGCTTTCTTGGCAGGAATGGAGTTTTGCATAGAGGCTGCTTTCCATTGCGTCCAAAAGCAGGCACCAGGTAATGCGCTTTGCGTCCACTTCTGAGAGCTGGGAAAGGATTTCCTGAGTAACAAGGGTACCGTCAGTTTCAATAAAGAGGGAAAGCCCCTGATAGGAAAGCACTTCCTTGACAAAGTCGGCAAAGTGAGGATGCAGGAGCGGTTCCCCAAAGGCTGACAGAGATATGACGGCCTTTTCTGAGAAAGCGGCTGCCTCTGAGATGATTTTCTGAAAGTCAGCAAGGCTCATGTCGGAAAGGGGCTGTTTTTCTGCAAGGGCGGCATAGGGAGTGTAGACCAGATTATGCTGGTACTTTCCTGCAATCTGTATGTTGTAAAAGGCAGGAAGCGTCTGCAGCACGGACACATCTTCTTCCGCAAGGTCTGCAAGGGAAGACGCATCAAAATCTGCCGAATCAAGGGCAACCTTTCCCTGCGCCGCGGCAAAGAGACTGGCACATGAAAGAAAATTGATTTTGTCGCCGCAGGAAAAGTCCAGACGGAGCATACGATAGTCCTTTGGCGCGATGACGGTCTCAATCTCAAAGGAATTGATGTCGCCGCTCATGATTGAAAAAAGCGCATCCCGCGAAACAGGCTTTTCTCCTGCTGCTTTCTGGAGACCTTCGCCCAATGTTGCTATGATTCCGGCGGCTCCAGCATCGATGACTTCTGGCGCAAGTCCATAGGGATAGCCGTCAGCAAAAGTGTATTCAGCAAGGTATTTGGCATGAGTCTGCATGAGTTCTCTGGTGAGCGGCAGGTTTAAGAAAGGACAGTCTGCCCAGGCAAAGACGGCATAATCCGCCTTATAAGCTGAGCAGGCGGCGGAGATTTCTTTTGCCAAAAGGGCACAGGTCCAGTCTGACCTTTGCACGAAGGAAACATGTTCTTTACTGTCTGCCGCCTTTTCTACGGAAGCCCTGTTTGCATCATCGGTAAAAACCAGCGTCTTTACTGAACCTGAAAGGCTTTCAGCCCACAAAAGCGCACGGTCAAAGGCTGACTTTCCGTCAAAAGAGGAGTCAAATGCATGGGACATTTTTGCGCCGGCAAACAAAAGGGTCAGAAACGTTTTCATATTGTATGAGTGTACACGATTTGCGGGGATTTGGGAATACATGGGCAAACTTACAGCAGGAGGACAATGTGGGCACCACCAGAGGAAGCATTTTCCGCGCGGATGTGACCGCCAAGGGCATGGGTAAGAGACTGGGCGATAGAAAGCCCCAGCCCTGCCCCGCCTACACTGCGGTCGTGGGAGGCATCGCCCTTGTAAAAACGCTCGAAGACATGGGGAAGCACATCCGGGGCAAAGCCTGGGCCTGAATCAGTTACGGAAAGTTCTGTTTTTGAGCCGAGTTTTCGTGCGGAGAGCACAAGGCTACAGGTCTCACCTGCAAATTTGACGCTGTTTGAAAGAATCACGGTGAAAATCTGATGCACTTTCTGCTCATCGCTCCTTACTTCAATGCAGTCGGGATCAGACAAGTCAAAATGCAGAGACGGATAGAGGGCAGAGAATTCATCTTTGAGGCGCAAAAAGAGATTTTTTACAAGAAATTCCCTGGGCTCAAGGGCAATCCTGCCATTTTCAAGGCGGCTCATGTCCAAAAGCGTGGTGACGATAGCAGACATGTGTCCGGTTTCCCGCAGAATCGCCTCAATGGATTTGGAAAGCTGCACAGGGTCATCTTTTCCCCAGCGTCGGAGCAGATTTGCGTGACCGTCAATGACAGCAATGGGCGTTTTGAGTTCATGGCTTACGTTGCTGGTAAAGGCTTTTTCCCGATTGTAGTCTGCCTGCAGGGTCTTGAATGCAGCAATCGTCCTGCGGGAAATGAGGAATGACAGGGCAAAGGAAAGCAGGAGCACGGGAAGCAGGAGAAAGAGCAGCATGGACGGAAGGGCAAAAATCATGCGGGAAGCAGAATCATTCGCAAGGTCAAGGGCACACTCCACCACAAAAGCCCCTTCGTCTGACTCAAATTTTCGGGTCAGGTAGCGGATATGCAAGTCGCTGTCGGTAAAATAGTCCTTTTCAAGATAGGTGCGGCAGATTTCCTCTGAATCCAAGAGGGGAAGCAGGCTGTCGTTACTGACAAGCACTTTTTTTGTCTCTGGCTTATAGACGGTATAGGTGATGTAATAGGGAAGCTCCAGAAAGACAATGGACTCGCTTTCTCCCCGCCGCACTACCTCGCCAATGCGGTCAACGCTCTGCCTCAAATCCTCGTCCTGCCGCCAGGTAACTGAAAACCTGAGAGACACCACAAGCAGCAGGGAAAGGGAAAGCATGGCCGCCGAAAGAAGCAGCATGTATTTGAGGGCAAGGGAAAAGGACACTGAGGCACGATGACTTTTCATTCGCCCTGCTCCTGCATGATGTAGCCCATGCCCCGCACCGTTTTTACAAGATCAGTGCCGAATTTGCTGCGGAGGTGGCGCACGTAGACATCCACGCTGTTTTCCTCGATGTAATACTCCTGCCCCCAGACGCTTTTGATGATGTCGTCACGGGAAAGGATTTTACCCGCATTTTCCAGAAAATATTTGAGCAGAAGGAATTCGTTTTTGGAAAGCTCCACAGGCTTTCCCTCACAGGTGACTCTCATTTCATCGGAAATCATGGAAACCTTTCCGTTTGTGAGCAGGGTGGACTTTGCCCCCGACTGACGGCTTCTGCGCAGGACGGCATGTATGCGGGCCAGGAGTTCCTCAATCCTGAAGGGCTTGGTGATGTAGTCATCGGCACCGCTGTTCAGTCCGTCAACCTTATCCACGGTCTCCCCCTTGCCGTAACCAAGATGACGGGAAGAAAGGGAGCAGTAGCGGCACGAAGTTTGCGAAGGACTTCAAGTCCGCTCATACGGGGAAGCATGACATCAAGCAGGATCAAGTCAGGAGATGCAGTTTCCGTCTTCTCCAAGGCTGTGCGCCCGTCTTCCGCCGTCACAACATCAAATCCTTCATGGGAAAGTTCCAGGGCCATGATGCTGGAAAGTTCTGAGTCATCTTCTACAATGAGGATTTTTAAGGATAAAGCGCACCATACGGCGGGATTTGTTGAACAGGAAAGGCATTTTTTCGGGGAGGGGCTTTCCGTTTATGAGCACGTGATTTCCCCGCACGGATTCCGGCTCCACCATGTCATTGAAATACACCGAACATGAGAGTACGCCTTCCTTTGCCCGCTCCACTTTCAGCCCCACTGCCATAAAGTGCTCTTGGGAAAAGAGATGAACTGCCGAGAGGAAAAAAATGGCAAAGGCCATGACCATAACGTGCTTTTGCATATCAGGAGTATAGCATAGAAAGACGGGATTTGACATTGGATTTTTCTGAAAATTCTTTCATCTTCTGCCGTTGCATAAAGAGGGCTTTCACTATACACTATTCCTATGGCAAGTCTTCCACCCTCAGCAGATAGTGTTTTTTCCGTTACCTCCCTCACGGCTTTTTTGCGTGAGATTCTGGAGGCGACTTTTTCCAACATCAGGCTGGAAGGCGAAATTTCAAACTACCGTCCCAACGCTTCGGGGCATCTCTACTTTACACTAAAAGATGAGGGCGCACAGATTAGCGCGGTCATGTTCAGGGGACGGGCGGCAGGACTGACTTTTGCCCCAAAAGACGGCATGAAGGTCCGCTGCAAGGGCTCCATTTCCGTGTATGCGCCGCGGGGAAACTATCAGATTATCATCACCTCCATGGAGATTGCCGGCGAAGGAAATATCCTGCAGATTCTGGAGCAGCGTAAGCGAAAACTCGCGGCAGAAGGGCTCTTTGCAAGCGAAAACAAAGTGCCCCTCCCCTTCTTTCCCCGCACCGTGGGAGTGGTGACCAGCCCGACGGGAGCCGCCCTGCGCGACATCCTGCAGATTACGCGGAGACGGAACAAATGCGTTTCCGTGGTGATTTTGCCCGCCCTTGTACAGGGAGACGGTGCGGCTGAGACAATCGCCCGCCAGATTCAGACGGCAAATGATTTTGACCTCTGCGACGTGCTGATTGTTGGTCGGGGCGGCGGCTCACTGGAAGACCTGCTGCCCTTTAGCGAAGAATGTGTGGTACGGGCCATTGCCGCCAGCGAGATTCCCGTGGTTAGCGCAGTGGGCCATGAGATTGACTGGGCGTTAAGCGATTATGCCGCCGACATGAGGGCACCCACCCCATCCGCCGCCGCAGAACTGGTTGTACCCATTCAGAGCGAAATTGTACAGGGAATCGGATCATGCAAGGCAGAAATGTACGATGCAATGACGGCAAAAATTGACCGCCTTAAACTGCTGGTAAAGTCATTCGACCCCTATCACATGGAAGTACGCTTCCGCACTATTGAGCAGCCCCTGCTATCTCGTCTGGACAGGGCAAAAGTCTCGCTTTTGGAAAACATGCAGCGAAAAGCAGAAGAAACAAAAGTCCGCATTGAGCAATGCGTGCAGATTCTGGAAAGTGCCAGTCCAAAGACCATTCTTGCCCGGGGCTACGCCATGGTACGAGACAGCGAGACCAAAAAGATTATCCGCAAGCCCGCCGACACCGCTCAGGGAAAGACCCTTGAAATCATTCCCGCAGAGGGCTCAATCCTCGCAACGGTTCGCTAATCAAGCAGAGCCTTTGCCGCTTGTGCATCCACATTTCTCACTGCCTGCCTGATTTTTTCAAAGCGGTCGGCAAAACCTTCCGGCATCTGATATGCATCCATCTGGGAAATAATGGCATCTGCCGTGGAAAAATCAAAGGCAGAAAGACTTTCCCTCAGGGCAGAAAGCGCGTCTTTGAGCTCAGTCTGGCTTATGGGTGGCTTTTCTGCCTTTGTCTCCTCATAGTCCTTGCCACACAAAAATGAAAGCCTTTTTTTATAGGCGCGGTAATCGGAAAGCAAGCGGGGCGTACGCTCCATAATTTCACGCACAGCATCTGAATCACCCTTTTGCGCCTTGTCGCCGCAGGCTTCCAGTTCTCTTGCCGCCCCGCTCAATGCCATGGCACCGATAAGCCTGGCCGATGACTTGAGCGCATGTACCTGCACCGTATAGTCTTTCCAGTCGTTTTGGGCAGCATAGTTTTCTATGGCGGCGGATTTTTGCTCAATGGCATCAACAAAATCGCCCACAGCCGCTACCAGCATGTCCTTGTCGCCGCAGTTTTTCAGGGCTTCTCCAATGCTTATGCCGAACAAGTCTCCAAAAAGCTCATCGGAGCCACCAGCCGAACGGCGGTCAATGCCATCCCAGTGCTTGGAGTCCTGCTGAACAAAGCCTGAATCGCCGGGCAAAAGCATCAGTTCTTTGGGAAGATACTGGGCAAGCAGGGCCTCCAGTTTTTTTGAGTCGATAGGCTTGGAAAGATAGTTGTCAAATCCGACAGAAAGATAATATTCCCTTGCACCGGAAACAGCATTTGCCGTCAGGGCAATCATGGGAGTATTTTTGTTGATGGAATTCGGGTCGGACCAGTTTTCCGCAATAAAGGCAAGGCCGTCCATTTTCGGCATCAAATGGTCAACAAAGATTACGTCGTATTCGTTCTTATGCACCAGTTCAAGAGCCGCAAATCCGCTGTCTGCCGTGTCCACCTGTATGCGCAGGGGCTTTAATAGTCCTCGGATGACCGTAAGGTTCATGGGCGTGTCGTCAATCACCAGAACATGGGCATTGGGAGCCTGAAAGGTTTCTGTGTATGAGCCGGCCTCCGCAGACAATGCGGCACGGGCTTCTTGGGCACTACCGATTTTTTCCCAGTCGCGCACCTCCTGCTCCAAGGCAAAAGAAAAGTCACTGCCCTTTCCGTAGACACTCCGCACCTCCAGTTTTGAGTGCATCTGCTGCAAGAGTCCGTTTACGATGCTCATGCCTAAGCCCGTGCCCTCAATGGAGCGGTTGCGGCTTTCCTCAATGCGCTCAAAGGGACGGAAAAGTTTGGGCAAGTCTTCTTCCTTCATGCCGATGCCTGTGTCGCTTACCGTAAAAATCACCGAGCCATGAGAGGAATCATTTTTCTGAAAGCGGACTTTGAGGGTAACAGAACCTTCGGGCGTATATTTGACAGCGTTTGTCAGGATATTGAGGGCACACTGCTTGATTCTGGTTTCGTCACCGTGGAACAGATGGGGCATGGATTCGTCCACATCCACTATAAAATCAAGCCCCTTGTTCCTTGCACGGGTTTCCACCATGTTTGCCAAGTCAGTAATGGTGGAGCGCAAGTCATAGTCGTCATTGATGATTTCCATTTTGCCCGCTTCAATTTTGGAAAAATCAAGGATATCGTTGATAATTGAAAGCAGGGATTTTCCGCTGGACTGAATGTCTCGGGCATAGCCCTTTATCGTCTGTTCGCTAGATTCCCGCAGAATCATTTCGTCCAGCCCCAGCACCGCATTGATTGGGGTGCGGATTTCGTGGCTCATGCTGCTCAGGAAGTTTGACTTTGCCTCGCTTGCCGCATTTGCCGCCTGAGTCATTTTTTTGAGTTCATCCGTAGTCGCTTCCAAAAAAGTTACCAGTCGCTCGGACAGGGGAATGGGAGTAAAAATGGGCTGTTGGAACATGGTGTGGGTAAGGGACACATCATTGATTGTATGCAGTCCGTCCCTGCGGGGAAGAGGCTGTTTTTTCTGAGGAGCGTCAAAGGTAATACCCATGAGGGCAAGCCTTTCATCGCTTACCGTAATCTGCGCGGAATCTCCTTCCCTGAGTCCCACGGTAACCAGCTGACTGTTGAAGACACCACCCTGCCCCTTGTAGCGATAGAGTTCCGAAAATCCGTGGGCATAGACCAGGGATGTATTGACGTTCAGATAGTAGCCGATTTCTTCTTTGGCCAAGTCCTTGAGGAAAATGGCACGGTTTGCGCACACGTAGAGAAAAATGGCCTGAGGAGCAAAGTCTGCCATGCGTTCACTGGCTTCCTCGCTTTTCTGCAGGATTTCATGGGTCTTGCCATAAGTAAAGCGTACTTTTTCTCCGTTGCGAATATCGCCCATGGTGGTAAGGTCGCCAGAGTCGCTGTAGCCGCAGGGAACACGGGCCATAAGATAGCCCTTCCGCTCCACAACGATGGGAAATTCGCAGACATTGGAGATAAAGTGCTCGTCAGGGTCTACGTCCAGATATTTCTTGTAGATTTCCGTGGCTGGCATACCGTCTATGGTCTTAATCAGCGTGTCGCCGATAGAACCGTCATTCCGCTGCAGGCAGGAGGTAACCTCCATCTCCTTTCCGATGGGCTTCCATGAAAAAAGACTTTCAGTGTAGAGGTTGAGGGAAGCGCCAGAAAAAATGACCGCCACAACGCCCTGCAGGACAAAGAAATCGCCAAAGGCATAAGGACTTTCACTTCCCACGTCCGATGTATTGATGTTGGCAAGGGCGCCAAAAAAGGGAATGTCATCATAGCCACGGGTAACGTCCTGCATAAATCGGGAGGCTGGAAAAGTCAGTCCACTTAAAAAAAGCAACACGCCTTTTGCATCTTTTTTTGCTGCCAGATGCTTGCGAATATCTTCCGCACTGTCAAAGGAAGTCATTTGTTCGGTATCGTAGACAAGAACCTGAGCCTCGGATTCCTCAAAAAAACAGAAATTGAAGCATATCGACTTTACTGGATTCAGTCCCACAAGGGGATCTCCGTAAAGAGACATTCCCGCAATCTTGATGTCAGGGGCAGCCTTTTTAAGTGAGTAGACAATTGTCTGAGCCTCCACCACATCAAAGCGGGAGAGGAAAACCTGGACAAAAGTCGTCCTTGCAGTCTGATAGGCAAGGTCAGACTTGAGCCAGTCGATGATATGAAGCAATTCTACTTCACTCGTGATAAGGTATGATTTCTGAATCATAGTATCAGTATAGCATGGAAAATAAATGATATGAAAAAAATCTTGTTGATTTGCATTTTTTCCCCCACAAATCAACAAGATTCCCCTGCCCTGCACTTGCTTACAGAGAATTCGTCAGAATCTTGACCAAATCATCCTCGGTAAGAGGTGCCCAGGCATTCTCCAGGCCTTCGTTGACGGCGATATGGTGGGCCATTTCCTTGATGCGGCTTTCGTCAATTCCCACTTCCTTTAAGTGCATGGGGATTCCAATAGACTTGAAGAAGCCGTAGGTTGCGTCGATTGCCCTGTTTGCTATCTCGAATTTTTCCAATTTTGGGTCGATTCCAAAGACATTCACGCCGTACTTTACAAAGCGGTCTACCGTTGTATCATTCAGGATAAAGCGCATCCAGCGGGGTGTGATGATTGCCAGTCCTTCGCCGTGGGTAATGTCGTAGTAGGCGCTCAAGGCGTGCTCGATGCCGTGGCAGGGCCAGCCAGAGGGACTGTTACCCAGGGCAAGAATGCCGTTACAGCCGTAAGTACAGCAAAGCATGAGTTCTGCGCGGGCACGATAGTCACTGGGATTTTCAAGGGCAATTTTTGTGTTTGCCATGAGGCTCTTTAGCATGGACTCGCAGAAGCCGTCGTTCAAGAGCGTGCTGTCAGCGCAAAAATACTGCTCGATAGTGTGGTTCATTGCGTCCGCACAGCCTGCCGCCGTCTGCTTTTTGGATACTGAGAATGTGTAGGTTGGGTCAAGGATTGAGCAGACCGGAAACAAAAGTGGATCCACGTAGCCGATTTTGTCATTTGTCTCAGTGCGGGAAATAACGCCGCCACAGTCGTATTCGCTGCCAGTTGCCGCAAGAGTAAGGATGTCAACGATGGGGAGCGCGGCTTTTGCCTTGACCTTGTAGGAAATCAAATCCCAGGGGTCGCCCTCGTATTTCGCACCAGCCGCGATTGCCTTGGAGCAGTCAAGGACGCTGCCTCCGCCCACGGCAAGGATGGCATCAATGCCTTTTTCCTTGCAGATTTTTACTCCGTCCAGCACAGAGGGGTCGTATTTGGGATTGGGCTGAATGCCAGAAAGCTCGTAAATCTCAAAATCATTGAGCAATTCCTTTACTTTATCGTAGAGACCGATCTTCTTGATGGAGCCGCCACCATAGGCCATAAGGATTTTCTTTCCAAGGGGAGCCATTACCTGGGGAAGATTCTTTACCACGCCTTGACCGAAAATAAGGCGGGTTGGTGTCATGTAGTCAAAATTCTGCATTGTCATTTCCTCCGTATGCATAATGCTAGGAATTGGAGCACCGCCGCAGGCAGACGGCAGCATCCGTATTTTTATTATAAGGGGGCACATGAAGATTGTACAATAATTTTTTTGCAAAGCACCATGCCTATAGCGCATACTGCTTGATTTTGCAAGCCCCACGCCTTTTCAAATTCCGTCTTCCAGGTGGCAAACTGAAGCAGCTGCTCATCGGTGCGGTGGTAGTAACGCTCCCCCCTTATCAAGCATTGCGATTTTTGCCATTTCGTCGGCGGTCAGCCCCAAGTCCATGATGGCAAGATTGCTCCAGAAATTTTAAGGAATTAAGCAGAATTTACAGGAAATGATTCCGAAACTAAATCATTTGTCCAATGAAAACCTTGAACTGATAGATTTGATTGCTGGACGGTTAAAATAAGACGGCTATGAAACTTTCGCAAGCGGTTTCATTACGCCACCCATTGTTTCAATTACTTGTAAAACTCCCTTGAAAAAGTGCATAAAATCCTTGAAAACTCCCTTGAAAAAGTGTATATTTTCAATAAAAGTCCCTTGAAAAAGTGCAACAAAGTAATGAAAACTCCCTAAAAAAATGCGGTTGGAGGCCTTTATGTTCAAAAGAAAAATCATCTCTGAATTTGAAGCATGGAAGAATACAGGAGGAAAAAAGAAAGCTCTTGTTGTAAAAGGCCTGCGGCAGATTGGTAAAACATACAGCGTCCGAGAATTTGCAAAGGCAAACTATAAAAACATTGTATATATAAATTTTAAGGAAAACGAAAGTGCAAGAAAGATTTTTGATTCTGACTTGAATGTAGACAGGATTATAATCGACCTTTCGGCAATTATTCCGGGCTCTCATTTTGAAGCCGGAAATACAGTAATTATTTTTGATGAGATGCAGGAATGTGCAAATGCCCGGTCAAGTATAAAGCCCTTTTGTGAAGACGGTCGTTTTGACATCATTGCTACAGGTTCGCTTCTTGGAATTAAAGGATATAACAAGAAAAAAAGTAAAGGCGTGCCAACCGGCTTTGAACGCATTGTTTACATGAAACCAATGGATTTTGAAGAGTTTCTTTGGGCAAAAGGAATTAGTGAAGATGTAATTAATTACCTTCATGAATGCTATGAAACAAAAACTCCTGTAAGCGAAGCAACCCATACTGCAATGCTCAGATATTTTAAGGAATACATCTGCGTTGGCGGACTCCCGTACATTGTTGACAGATTTATTTCTACAAATGACATGAACATCGTCTGGCAGGAGCAGCATGACATCATTGAAGAATACAGAGATGATTTTGGAAAACATCTTGATGAAAACGAAAACGAGGTAATTGACCTTGCTCTCCTTGGCAGAATAAACAGAGTTTTTGAATCAATTCCAGCCCAGCTTGCAAAGGAAAATAAGAAGTTTGTTTTTTCAGCCCTTGAAAAAAAAGGACGCTCAGAAAACTATCTTCCAGCAATCCAATGGCTCTGTGATTTTGGAATCATAAACCTGTGCTACAATCTTTCGAATATTTCTGACCCGCTTGAAGGAAACAAGATTGATAATGTATTTAAGATTTACATGCAGGATTCGGGACTCTTTATTTCCATGCTTGACCGCGACAGTGCAGCAAAAATTCTTTCAGGAGATTTAGGATTTTATAAAGGTGCAATCTTTGAAAATATCATTGCAGACTGTTTTTCTAAGCAGGACAGAAAGCTTTATTACTTCCATAAAGATTCCGGTCTTGAAATAGACTTTGTTTCAAAGGTAAAAAGTGAAATTTCTCTCATAGAAGTAAAAGCCACAACAGGAAACACAAAGTCTGCAAATGCGGTTCTGAAAAATCCACAATATGATGTAGATTTATGTTACAAGCTTTCTGAAAACAATGTAGGCTTTGCAGATAATAAAATTACGATTCCTTATTACATGAGTATGTTTTTATAGTAATTACATCTACTGTATATATATGTGATATTTTAATAGCAAAAATTTTCCCCCTGCCTCATTATTTGCGACACCCTCTGTGATTCTGCCCTCAACTGTAATGGGGAACTTTATAAAAAAATCAATGAGGAAGTCGAGAAAGACGGCAAGGTTCAGAAAATAATGACGGTGCCGGGAATCGGACCAATAACCGCACTTTCTTATGTCGCCTATGTCGGCGATGTGGGCAGGTTTGAGAACGCGCATCAGATAAGCAACTTCATAGGGTTCGTCCCGAAAGTTGACCGTTCCTGTACGATAAACAGGATGGGGCACATAACGAAACTTGGGAATTCACTTTTAAGGTCGCTTCTGGTTCAGGCTGCATGGTCATGCATACGGTCAAAAAACGGCGGGGCCTTGAAAGAAAAATATAAATATATGGCTGCAACCCGTAACATTGGAAAAGGAAAATCCATTGTCACGATAGCGAGGAAATTAGGAGAGCTTCTTTATACACTTCTGAAAAATAATCAGGTTTATGAACCTAAGAAATTCATAAATCCAGAGATTCAAATTTCAGAACTGGTGTCTATTACTATATGCTGCCCGACATATTTTTCAGCGTATGAAGTAAGAACGCGGGCGGTGTTGTCTGTTCCTGAGCCTGCCTTGTAGGCGACAATCATGGTGACGGTTCCGCTCGGCTTCCATTCGCCTGTTTCATTTGCCGGCGTGGCATTTGCAGCCTGCTTCTTGTTGCAGGCGGTAAGGGATGCCATGAGCGATACAGTGCAGACTGCCACTGCCAGAAGCATGTTAGTTTTTTTTCATATCTCCTCCTGAAGCTTTGCATTTTTGGGGCTGTGTGGGAAGTACTACCGCAGCTTCCCCTCACATCTTCCCGAATCGCTTGATAAATTCCTTTTTATCGTTAATCCCAGTTTTTTCGTAGATGCTTGAAATGTAGTTTTCTACTGCGCGCTGGCGGATGTTCAGCGTTTCTGAAATCTGAAGGTTCGAGCAGTTTTTAATGATGAGAGCCATAACCTGTTTTTCTCGTCTGGTAAGGGCATCGGTAAACGAGTTGAATTTTGAAAGATTTTCCTGCAAATCCTTTTGAATGAATGTTTTTCCACTAAATGCGTTTTCCATACACTCTAAAAGCTCGGTTGACGGTGCGTTTTTAGAAATGTAGCCTGTAGCGCCGTTTTCAAGGGCTGTCTGAACCATTCCGGCAGAAAAGAACATCGAATACACGATGATTTTTAAATCTGGATAAAGAGAGTGAAGTTTTGAAATAAAATCAAAGCCTGCGTCATCGCCTGAAAAATTGAGGTCAGAAATTACGAGGTCTGGAAGCGTGTTTCCAATAGATAAAAGCTCAAGGTCAGAAAGGGCTGCTTTTGGACTGTCAGCATTTCCTTTGCAAAGCCAGTCAGATTTTTTTTCGATGTAAGAAATTGTGCCGATGCGTAAAAGCTCGTGGTCGTCTGCGATGTAAAATGTTCTGCTCATTTTTCCCTAAATCTCCACCGTGATATGCGTGCCAAAGTCCGGTGCGGAAGAAAAGGTCAGTTTTCCATTCAAAAGCTTTGCCCGCTCGCACATGTTCCTGATTCCAAAATGCGATTCTTTTGTCTTTTCAAAAATGCCGGAATTTATTTCTTTTACAAGCTCCTCATCCATTCCCCGCCCGTCATCAGAAATGATGATTTTAAGGCGATAAGTGCTGTGTTTCTTAAAAAACACCGTAACCTCGCTTGCCTCCGCATGATTTTTGATGTTCTGCAAGGCTTCCTGCACGATGCGGTAGATGCTCAAAAGCTCCTCGCCGTTCCAGAAAGAAAAATCAATTCCGTCTTCGCAAACCAGACGGAATGAAAGGTCGTCCGTCAAAATCTTTTGGGAAAGCTTTTGCAGAAGGGAAAGCAGATTGTCTTTTGTAATGCCCGGCGGAGTCAGGTTGTAGCACAGGCTTCTGATGTCCTCAATATTCTGATTCTGCGTCTTAATGATTTTTTCTGCCGCCTCCCTGTCAGAGCTGTTTTCTGCAAGCAGCGACACATAGCGGAGGTTCTGCGCCACAGTGTCGTGAAGCTCGCGGCTGATTCTTTTCCGTTCGGCTTCCTGAATCAAAATTGAATGTTGCAAAAAGGCTTGGGAGCTGTAAATGATTTTGTCCTTTTTAAGCCCTTCCCTTATGTTCAGAATGACAAGAATTGCACCACCAATCAAAAGCGCAAGCGTAAAATAAATGAAGAATGTGTACAGATTTTTGTGCGTTTCTTCAAGACTTGCGTTTTTGCTTTTAAGAAAGCTCATAAAAATCCTATCGATTGTGTGGACGGTAACAAAAATCTCTTCCGTGTGAGCTTCTTTTTCCAAAATGAGCGGCTGTAAGTCTTCTGAGAGCGTAAGGCAGAGTGCAATCTGATTCTGTGCAGACTCCTTGAGTACCATGTCGTTTTTAAAGTTTTTTGTGTCAAAGCGCTTAAGCGTGTCGATAAAATGCGAAAGCGAGGGAGCGTCCTGCCTTGTGCAAAATTCATTCCAGGAATCGCAGATTACATCCGTGTCGTAGATTTTATCCGCATCTTTTTTCGTGCATGAAGCGAGAAGAATGATAAATGTAAGAAGCAAAAGAAACTTTTTCATATTTTCTATACAGAGTAAATGTCTGTTCACGCAGCATCCTGCCGTCGCTTTTTACCCCCCCCCGTACATAATTTTACTATACAGGCTGCTCACTCCAAAGCCTGCAAAGGTTGTAATCACTCTGTCCAAAATGGTAACGGGAATGCGGCCGATAATTGCAGAGACAAGGAAATCCAGATATTCGCCGCTGAAGGCAAAGATGATTTTATTAAAATCCCAGTTTTTTTGAATGAGGTTGCTAGAAAAATAATTAATGAAGCCCGAAACGACTGAACAGGCAAGTCCTGCAAGAACAGAAGCAGTCAGAATATAGAGGAAAGTGAGGTTCACGCCCTGATGAAGTTTTTCCTTGCGACGGACAAAAAGATGCGTCACAAGAATGATGGTGAGGGCTGAAAGCGTGTAAAGATAAACATGGTCAGTTTTCCCATAAAGAAAAATTAGCTTCACGCACACAAGGGATATAAAAATGACATATTCAAAAAGGGCCGCAACAGGACCGAAAGCAAAAAGAGCGGCAATCATGAAAATCGTGTCGAAAAAAAGCGGTGTGTGAAGGAGGTCCTGAAAGAATGTCATTGCACAGAAATCGAGAATGCTGAAAATGAGGATGGAGAGGATGACAGGTAATTTTTGTTTTGATTCTCGAAGCATATTTTGATTCATGATAGCACTATTTTACTGACAAGTGGAATAGATATGTTACAACTTTAAAAACGCATCGACTGCCTTATAGATTTGTTCAAGAATCGGGTCAGCAACCTTTGTTTTTACAATTGAATCAGGCTCTTCTTTAAGGTGGTCTGTCGTCAGGGGAACAGCCTTGTAATCCTGTGCGACGGCGAGAATCGCGTTGTAAACCTTGTCGTGCTTTCCCTCAACGCCCTTGCACGCGCAGATTATGATGTCGCATCCGTAAGAAACAAGTTTCTCAACTCTTTTTGCAGTTTCCTCCGCAAAATCGCCCGCCGTACAGATTCCGATTGTGATTTTGACACCCTTAAATTCTATGGTGATAACGCACATCAGTTCTCCGCATTTTACCGTACCCCAAAGCACTTCTATAGTTATCTTGAGTTTTGCGTAATGAACCGAAGAACACTGCTTCCTCATGTATGAAAGGACAATCTGGTCTGCGATGTAATTTACGGTGTGGGTCTTTCCGCTGTTGGAAACGCCGCGGACGACGATGATTTGTTTCTGCATAATATTGCTCCTGTGCTTAAAAATGTAAGTTTTAGGACTGGCAAGATAAATGCCAGCCCTTTAGCCGAGATTTGAATTAGTTGTCTGTGTCCAGATTCCAAACAAATGTAAATGGCTCTGTAGGGGCAGAATATGTATCACTATCAGCTTTTATGAAAGAGAACTCTCCCCCCATTTCCATTACATTTAAATCACTCCTATCAGCTTCATTTCCATCAGTGTTAATAAGTTTTAAAGCAGATTTTATCCATACATATACTGTTGTATCCTTAGCAGGAAGCTCATTTTTTTCGTAGGAGAAGCAAACTCTGTTTACAGAAGTCTTTGTAACTTGGCGTATAACTGCAGTGTTAATATCGTTTGTTGTACTTACATACCAAATCCAGTAATTACCATTGTTATTAATTTTATCAAAATTTACATAAGCAAGATAAGATTCAGTATTAGGATGTGTTTGATAGGCTTCAATGTTTTCAGGAACAGTCGGTGCAAAAAGCTTAGCCTGAAAATTTACTTTTGCAGAAATTGGGTCTGTATATATCTTACTCCTAGCCTCGTTTGACCATCCTTCTGCATATAAAGTAAATTCATACTCTCCGGAATCTAGTGCTATGCCGGATCCATTGCCTGAGCCTGCGTTTGTGAACCAATCTATTGTATATGAAGTTTCTCCGTTAAAGAATCCTTCCCACCAATTAAATCCACCAATATAGGTCAAGTAATAAGTAGAATCCGCTACAGTTCCTGCTTCCCATGTGAATTTGAGCTTGTTCTGCCCCTCAACCTGTTCAACCTTAAAGTTTTTTGGAGCGATTGTTTCTTTAGTTACAGCAGTAGTTGAGTTTCCGCCGTTTCCGCCGCCAGAACTTGGGCTTCCAGAGCCGTTGTTGTCATCGCCACTGTCTCCGCAAGAAACAAATCCAAATCCCAGTGCCGCTACTACTGCGAGCACTGCCAATGCTTTGAAAAGTTTTTTCATGTAAAACTCCTTAAAAATTTGATTTAAGGTTATTTTACTAGGGGGGGGTAAAAATCCAGTGCGTTTTACACACTGAAAATTTTTATCCCAAGAAAAATGTAATAATTATCTTTTAGCATCCCAAGAAAAATGTAATGTATGTCTTGAATTATCCCTAGAAAAGTGTAATAATAACAGTGTGAAACGAAGACTGTATAAAGACTTGCTTGCATGGAAAAATTCCTCAAACCGAAAGCCACTCATTTTAGAGGGGGCGCGTCAGGTTGGCAAAACATGGCTTTTAGACGAATTTGGCAAAAACGAATATGAGCATTACATAAAAATCAATTGCGACAATAATCCCGAAGTAAAAGACCTTTTTATTGACTATGATGTAAAGCGAATCTTGCGAATTGTCTCTGCAATTTCCCACATGCCTGCTATTCCCGAAAAGACGTTTATTTTTTTTGATGAAATTCAAGAACTTACCAAAGCATTAGGCTCATTAAAATATTTTTGTGAAAACGCACCTGAATTTCATATTGCGGCAGCAGGTTCTCTTTTGGGGCTGAAAACTCGTGAGGGAGAATCGTTCCCCGTTGGAAAAGTTGACACGCTTCATCTTTATCCGCTGAATTTTGAAGAATTTTTACTTGCTGTTGGAGAAGAGCAAAAAGCGCAGATTTTATCATCTTGTGAATGGAACGATATAGCGTCTTTAAAATCTTCGTTTATTGAACTTTTGCGACAGTATTATTTTACGGGCGGAATGCCTGCCTGCGTTAAAGAATATGCATCAAGCGGGGATGTGCTTGCAGTTCGGAAAATTCAAAAAGCGATTCTTCATGACTACGACGATGACATTGTAAAGCACGCTTCAAAATCTGACATAGCAAAAATTAGAATTGTTTGGTCTTCAATTCCAGCTCAGCTGGCAAAAGAAAATAAAAAATTTGTGTATGGCGCTATCAGGAAAGGCTCAAGGGCGGCAGAATATGAAAATGCAATTCAATGGCTTTGCGATGCAGGAATCGTTCATAAAATTACGAGAGTAAATAAAATCGCCATGCCTATAAAGTTTTACGAGGATTTTAATGCGTTTAAACTTTTTATGAATGACTGCGGACTTTTTGGTGCGTTCACTGACACTCCCATAAAAGACATTTTATTGGGAAATTCAGTTTTTGAAGAATACAAGGGAGCGTTCACAGAACAATATGTTGAACAGCAAATTGCATCTTGCCGAGAAGAAGCTATTTACTATTACACAAACGAAAATTCAACGAGCGAAATAGACTTTGTGCTTCAAAAGGATTCATCTGTAATTCCAATAGAAGTAAAGGCAGAAGAAAATCTTCATGCAAGAAGCTTAAAAGCAGTATTAGACAAAAATGAAAATTTGCGAGGTGTAAGAATTTCCATGTCAGACTACAGAGCAGAAAAACGCTTTGATAACCTGCCGCTTTATGCCGTATGCACATGGTTTTCAGAACATAGGGATTATAGCGAAAAATAAAAAAAATCCGCCCCGCAAAGCAAGACGGAAAACGATAGCTGATAAACTTTAGTGTTCTCTGATATTTTACAGCTTATACGCTACGCCGAGATTTATGCCCGGTGCTGTCTCAAAACCGAGTTTTTCTCCATCTGGTGTATTTTCTTTCCATGACCAAGCACCGAACAGACCTGCTTCAAGCTTAAATGATAGTCCTGAATCTTTATTTTTAAATCCTGGTTGCCAGCCGAATCTTAAATCAAGAGGAACGAATCCTACCTCGCTGTATTCTGTATTAATTCCCAGTCCAAGACCATAAGTCAAATAAATTGTTTTCCGTCCAATAGAGCCAAAAGCTAAAATGCTAATATTGTTACCACATATTATATTTGAAGAAAAATGAGTATCAAGACCTACGTTCCACCACCAGTTTTCGTTTATATCAAACTGATAAGAGCCTCGAACATCGAAACCAATTCCTAAAAGTACTAAAGGAACTGCTGCTTCGATTTTGATATTGTGATAATCAAAACCGCCTTTTTTAGAACTTGTTTCTGCCTCCTGAGCAAAAGCACCGCTTACCAACGCAACGCACATAGCAATTGCACACAACATTTTTTTCATGTAAAACTCCTTAAAAAATTGATTCTGCATACAGTTTAAGGAGTGAAAAAAACTGCTTCCAGTGCGTTTTACACACTGAAAAACTTTGGAGCCTACTGCTTCCGGATTGTGTAGTCAAAAATGGCGCGCGCTATTGCTTGCAGAGCTGAACCGCCAGCGCAAGATTTGCGCGGAAAATATTTCGATTCATCAGAACTTACTCGTTATGAAAAGGATGAGGCGGGACGGCTCGCAGAAAGGCTTGACCTCATCGAGAAACAGATAGGGGAACTTTATAAAAAAATCAATGAGGAAGTCGAGAAAGACGACAAGGTTCAGAAAATAATGACGGTGCCGGGAATCGGACCAATAACCGCACTTTCTTATGTCGCCTATGTCGGCGATGTGGGCAGGTTTGAGAACGCGCATCAGATAAGCAACTTCATAGGGTTCGTCCCGAAAGTTGACCGTTAGACATATATTTGCATTCCTCAGCATGGACTCGCATGGCAAACTATGCTTTCTGCTTCCTGCTCCAGCTTACAGTTATTCTCCAGCATGAACTGGATGACATCTTTATGTAATGGATTCTTATCAGCCAATTTGGAAAGCCTTTTCTTATCATTATCAGATAATCCTATCCAATTTTCTTTATTAGACAGCAAAGTTTCTACATCCATTTTATATGGAACGAAGTTTATCCCCGTCTTTGCTTTTAAATGCTCCAGAATATAAAATCCGCCGGCATCTATATCGCCATAGTGTTTAAATATTGTGTTAGGATTGCATCTAGAGGCAAGTTGAATGAAATCTCTTTTTACAGAATTGTGAAATCCACCAAGGTAGATTGCTAATTCGTTTTGAGGCTGATATTTATGAAAGCTTGTTAAATTTTCTATTGTTATGACAGAAGCTCCGTTGAGTTCAATGGACTTAAGCCCTTTTAGTGTTTTTGTAGAAAGCCCTATATCCCCGTCAATTTTTGATAAATCAATTTTCTGGCCACAGTCTAATATTCCTTTTCCCTTGACCATTACATAGGTAGGAGTTTTTATAATGTTGTGTTCTTCTAGTACTGTATCTTTCTCATCATATTCGCCATATGTATACAGAAGGGCTCGAACAGAAGATTCAATCGATTCAAGGTGTTTTGAATTGTTGAAGAGTTTTACAGACAACTCGCGGATAAAAATTTCTTCCTGATTTTCCAAGATTGACTTACATGCAAGCAAGATATCTTTATGCTGCTCAAAATCTCCTTCAAAGAATAGAATCTTCTTGTTTTCTTTAATATGTTGTTTCTGGTCAGATATATAAAGTAATAGCGGAGAATAATCTACTGCATTCAGATTTTCATATTTTTGCCAGATCTGAAATAAACGATTATTGGTATCGCTTTTTGCTTCTCTACTTATGTATGTGTAGATTTCAGGAATTGCTGGCTTTACAAGATAAACAGCTTTTATTTTTCCACTTCTTTCTGATTTGTAATCAATAAAGCCTTTTGCTTTGAGAGCAGAAAAGTTCGTGTTTATTTCTTTATAAAAACTATATTCAGAATCATCATCGTATTTTGGAAAGAGTTTTGAAGTCTGGATTTTAAATCTCTGCTCGTTAACATTATCACCTGTAAAAGTCTTGCTGTTCT
>ERZ842401.945-NODE-945-length-43040-cov-7.867442_pt1 | contig 43040 bp, 47 predicted proteins | sample MGYA00521270_ERZ842401 | MGnify/ENA primary metagenome ERZ842401 (study PRJEB31892, sample SAMEA3878208) | bioreactor metagenome | biome: Moose rumen | place: Sweden | collected 2011-10 | study: EMG produced TPA metagenomics assembly of the PRJEB12797 data set... | reverse complement strand
TTTTAGTTATTATCCCTTTTAGATTAAAGATATTATCAATATCATTTATAGTTATATTAAATGATTTAATATTATTAGTTTTATATATTATATATGATATTTCTTTAAATCTTTGATCATTTTTTATATAAGATACTGGATTGCTTTTATCTTCAATTATATCTATAAATACATAATTTAAGATCATGCATAATAAGCAGTAGTAGTCACTTGAGATATTTATTATTTTTAATTCTTTATTGTTATAGTAATGGTTAGAGTATTTACCTATTATTATTTGTTTATCTATTATTAGTTTCTTATTATTTAAAATAAAACTATCGGGATCTATTATATTTATATTTAGGTATTCATCAATAATAATATTTTTTTCATGTAAATCACCTATATAGAAATCAAATGGTAAATAATTAAATTTATTGATTAGATTTAATAATTTTATAAATATTTGTTTTATTTCACTATCTGATAATAAATTATTTTTTATTATTTCATCTAAAGTTATTCCTTTAATATATGGCATAGAAAAACCAATGATATCTTTATTATATTTTAAGATATCTGTTGGTAAAACTAATTCTTTTATATTTTTTAGATATTTATATTTTTTAAATATTTCTTTTATGTTATTTATATTATAATTTGTTTGTTTAGAATCTTTAGTGTATATTTTTAATACTTTACTATTATATATAAATATTTCTGAATTTCTATTAGTGTTATCTGGCTGTATTATTCTATTTTCAAATACTTTATCTAAGTATTCATCATTAATTACTTTAATATTATCTACCATGTCTATCTCTAAATCTTTTTATGAATTCATCATCTTGTTCGGATTGTCTTTTATTGGCAGCTATTCTTCTTAAATAATCATTATAGCCTTTTTGCATATAATAATCTAGATTTTGCATACCAATTCGATATCTTTTTAAATCTTCTTCGGTTAATGATTTTAATATGGCAATAACTTTAGCTGAGGGTATTTCTTGAACTGGACGTAATAATAATGATGATGATGGTTTATCTATATAATTATTTGATATTCTATATTTTCTTCCAGTTATTATTTCAGTTAAGTAATCTTTATCCCCCATTTCACATATTAGTGGTATTTCAGCTAAAGCTAGATATTCACTTTTATATTTTATTCCTAAAAATTTTTCTTCTTTTGTTTTGGTAACTCTTTTTATATCTTTTAAGAAATCTGCTGATGGTTCTGAATAACCTAAACTTTTATTTACAACAACGTTTGATAATGATTCGCTTATTTCTCTTTCAAATGTATTAGTTATACATACGTAATAATATTTTCCCATAATCTAACCTCCTTAGCGTATATATTAGGTTATTTTAGTTTAAAAGTCAAGAAAAAAGAGTATTACTTAGTATACTCAAATTCATAATCTAATATTTTTATGATATCGCCTTCATGAACATTCATTTTTTCTAGTTCTTCATCAACACCCATATTTCTTAATTTTTTAGCAAATCTGGATATAGCTTCTTCAGTGTTAAAGTTAATCATTTTAAATATTTTTTCTACTTTATCACCTTTTATTATAAATGTATGATCATTTTCTTTTATGATAGTAAATGGTTTTTCTTTTTTAAATTTATATAAAACATGACTTTCTTGAATATCTTCGTCATATAGTATTTCTTCTTTGGTATTTTTTACTAATTCTGATAATACATTTATTACAGTATCTAAATTTTGATTATTTAAGGCTGATATTTCATATATGTCTTTATTTATTTTTTGTTTGAATTTTTTAAGATTTTCTAAACTACTTGGTAAATCCATTTTATTAGCAATAATTATTTCTTGCTTGTCTAATAATTTAGGACTAAATTCTTCAAGTTCTTTTCTTATTACTTGGTAATCATCAATTGGGTCTCTTCCTTCACTACCTGACATGTCAATGACATGAGCAATTATCTTCGTTCTTTCAATATGTTTTAAAAATTTATGTCCTAAGCCAGCGCCAGTACTTGCTCCTTCGATTAATCCTGGTAAGTCAGCAATTACAAAGTTATTATCTTTCGTAGTTACTACTCCTAAATTTGGAGATAGTGTTGTAAAATGGTAAGCAGCTATTTTAGGGTTGGCATTAGTTATCATTGATAATAATGTTGATTTACCAACACTAGGTAAGCCTACAAGGCCAACGTCAGCTAACATACGTAGTTCTACTTTTAATTTTCTAGTTTCTCCTGGTTCACCTCGTTCAGCAAATGATGGGCATGGATTTGATCTAGTTGCTAATGTTACATTACCTCTGCCCCCTTTTCCCCCATAGGCAACAATTACTTCTTCATTATGTTTTGTTAAATCGGCGATAACGTTATCTGTTTCATAATCTTTAATGGTAGTGCCAACTGGTACTTTTATTATTTTATTTGTAGCATAAGAACCATTTTTATTTTTTCCTTCACCATTAAGTCCAGCTTCACCTTTAATTTTCTTTTGATATCTCAAATCTAAAAGTGTTCTTAATCCTTCATCGGCTTTAAAAATAATGTCAGCACCTTTTCCACCATTACCACCATTAGGACCTCCCATAGGAACAAATTTTTCACGTAAGAAAGCCATGCAGCCATCTCCACCACGTCCAGCTTCTACTTCCATTACTACTTCATCTATAAACATATAATTCACCTCAATTCGAATAGATTATATAATATTTATTGTTATTTAGCAAGTTTTAATTAAATATCGATAATTTCTTAACTGGTGTAATATCTCTTTTTCTATTTTGCTTATATCTATTTGTAAAATCTATTAATTTATTTATATTAATTATATTTGTTGTAATGATTGACAATTTATCGTTATTTATTTGTCTATTTAATATTATCTTTTTATATTGTTTTGGGGATATACCTATTTCTTTTTTAAATATTTCTGAGAAATATTCAAGTGAATAAAAGCCATTGTTAAGAGCTGTTTTTATTAATAAACTGTTAGTAGTATTTAATTCTTTAATGCTATTATATATTTTATATTTATTAATGTATTCAAAAATAGTTATGCCTATTTCTTTTTTAAATAATTTCATAATATAATATCTATTATAGAAAAAATTATGTTCTAAATCTTCAACTTTTATTTTAGTATACAAAAATGTATCTATATATTCTAAAATATCACATACTAGTTTATTTGAATACATACCCCTCACCCATTGCATATTATAACATATTTTTAATATTTATGCCACTATTGTTTAAATTATTATTAAAAAATGGGCTTATTATGTATGTGAAAGGAGGGAATAATATGTTTTATTCTCATTGGGAAAATAAAAGTAATATTAAAAATTACTTACAAAAAGTTGATTACAAGAAGGATATAGAACGTTCTGGATTACCTTTAATTTATGAAGGAAATAGCGTCTATACAACAAAGGGTGATGGTCATTCATTAATCATTGGTGCAACTGGATCAGGTAAAACACAAACTACAATATTACCACTTATTAAATTATCTTTAATCGCAGGTGAATCTGTAGTAGTCAATGATCCAAAAGGAGAATTATATAAAACTACTGCTAAAGAATTTAAAAATAGAGGATATAATGTTATAATGCTTGATTTTGATAATGCTATCTATGGTAATTATTTTAATCCTTTAAATCTAGCTTATAGATTATATAAAGATAATAATAAAGATAAATGTATGAATGTAATTGAAGGTATCGGATATTACCTATTTAGTAATATTAAAGATAAAGCAGATCCTTTTTGGGAAAATTCAGCAATCGATTATTTTACTGGTTTATGTTTATATTTATTTGAAAAAAATGATAAGGAAAGCAATTTAAATGATGTATTTACACTTGCTAACAAACTTAATGATGATAAAGAATGTAATAATTTCTTAAAGGAAATTGGCAAAGACAATGCTATATATTACAATGTATCTGGTACGTTAACGGCTCCAAATGATACTAAAGGTGGCATTATTTCTACATTTAATCAAAGAATAAAAAAATATGTTAGTAAAGAAAACTTATCTAGTATGATGAGTAAAACTGATTTTGATATTAGTAGTATTGCGAATGAAAAAACAGCAATATTTATTGTAAGTGGATATTATGATTACTCTAATAGTTTAATTCCATTATTTATTAATCAGGTATTTGAAATTGTTAATATTTATGGTAATCACAATAAAAAAATGAATATTATATTAGATGAGTTTGATAATTTAGTACCAATTAAGAATTTTGCTGAAATTATTAACTATTCTAGAAGTGTTAGAATTAATTTTACTTGTGTTATTCAAAGTTTTGTTAATTTAGTTAATATTTATGGTAAAGATAATATTGAAATATTAAAATTATGTTTTCCTAATATTATATATTTATATGCTAATGATTTATTTACCCTTGAAGAAATATCTAAATTATGTGGCAATGTATCTGAAAAGAAACCGCTTGTTAGTCCAGAAGAATTAAAAATGATGAAACAATTTGAAGCAATTTTCCTAATTCCAAGGATAATGCCTTTTAAGGAAAGATTAACTCCCGATTATAAAATAAATTGGGGAATTGATTTCGAGAAAACTGAATTTGAATTAAGAAAATAATATATGTAAATAATAAACTCCATTTCTTAAAAAAATGGAGTTTATTATAATATTATCAATCTTTGTTAATATACTTTATTATGAAGATAATTAAAATAATTGGTATTATTGTTTCATTTGTTTTGGCTATTATTTTACATTTTATTTATGGAATAATCCCCAATACTTTTATTAGCATTATTGCACCTGTTAATGAGAGTATATGGGAACATATGAAATTAATAATTAGTTCTAGTTTAATTTTTAGTGTATTTGAATTTTTTATATATAAGAAAAAAACTATTCCATTTAATAATTTTATATTATCATATGGAATAGCTAGTTTTGTATCTATTATTGTATATTTAATATTATATATACCACTTAATGATATTTTTGGACATAAGGCATATATTGCTATTAGTTTATTATTTTTAATATTTATATTTTTACAATATATAAGCTTCTTGATTATGAATTATAAAAAAATTAATCATTCTAATGATATAGGTATTCTTTTAATTATAATCATTTATTTTATATTTGGATATTTTACTTATCATCCACCAAAAATTTATTTGTTTTATGATTATATAAATCAAGGATATGGTATTATTAAATCTTCTTAATAGATGGGGTATTAATGATATTACCATCTATATCAAATCTAGAACCATGGCATGGGCAATCCCATGTGAGTTCTTTTTTATTAAATACAAGAGAACATTTCATATGAGGGCATATTAGTTTTACTTTATGCTCTTTTCCAACTTTATCGATATAAATTCCATAAATAATACCTTTTATTTTTACATAATGGGGATTATTTTTATGAAATATTGATTCAATATATACTTTTAAATAATTAAATAAACCGATAAATGAATTAATAATTAATGATATATTTATTCTTTTTGGGTTAAATAATTCTATATAATTATTTTCTTTTTTTTGAATTAAATCAGATATAACCTTTGCACCGATTATACTATTTGTCATTCCCCATGCATTATAGGCAGTAGATATATACATATTATCTTTAAGCTTACCTATAATAGGTAGTTTATCATGACTAACAATATCTTGATTCATCCAAATGTGAGTTGGTTCCTTTTTAAAATATTTAATGAATTCTTGTCTACTTTTTTCATAATTTTTGGCATAATCTATTTTACTAGTTAATTTATGATCATTAGATCCAAAAATGAGATAGTTTTGATAGTATCTAACAGAATATAAATAAGTATCAATATTAATAATTGTTTCTTTTTGTGGATTGTCAACTTTGGCAGCACAAACATATTCTCTTTCAATATAAGTTTTTAATGGGAAGAAATATGGAATAACAAAAAATGGATAATGACAAGCTAAAACTATTTTATTTGTTTTAATAGTACCATTATTTGTGATAACTATATATTTATCGTCTTGTCTTTTAATAGATGTCGCAAGAGTATTTTCGTATATAGCAATTTTATTATTTATTAATTCTTTTATGGCATATAAATATTTTATTGGATTAAATGTGTAAGTGTCATTTACTATAATACCATGTTTAATAAAATCACTCTGATAGTCTTTTACTTTTACATTATAACTAGATAATATTTCTTTTTCTTTTTTTAGTTTCGCTACATTATTTTGCTCATTAGTAAATAAAATAGAATTTACTTTTTCAAAATCACAATCAATATTATTATCTTTAATTATTTTAGCAATTAGATTTATAGCTTCTTTTTGTGAATTATAATATAATCTTGCTTTATTGGCATTATGCATTTTAGTTAACTTGCGATATATGTCTTGTTGCAAATACGATATTTTAGCAGTCGTTTTTAAAGTTATCCCCTCACCTATTTTTCCTTTATCAATTAAAACTATTTTATTATTTGTATCTTTTAAAAAATAGGCACTATTTAAACCTGTAATGCCACCACCAATAATTAAAATATCAGTGTTTATTTGATTAAAATTATTGTTATTGTTGTTATCTATCTTAAGATATTCGCTCCACAATGAATTATATTTCATAATTATGCCTCCAATAATAATATGGCTTAATTATGATAATATATGAAAAAAGAACGAATTTTATCTTCGTCTTTTATCAGTTGATGGTGCTAATTCTTCTTTTAATTTCTTTAATTCTTCAATTTGTTTTTTTCTAAAGATATCCTTATTATTCATAGCTTGTTTATAAATTACTTCTTTATCAGGATGCATGATAACTTTCTCTAATTCTTCTTCACTTAATTCTTTGTCCATCATATATTCCTTTCCTAATTATTACAATTAAATTCTAACATATAAAAAATTTTTTTTAAAGTTATGTGTTATTTTTTTACATATATAGTGTCAATTAATTATTTTCCTAATTTTGGTTGTTATAGAGATTTATTCTATATCAGTTTTCCATAATCCATGTTTATTGCAATAAGAATATATTGTGCCACTATCTAATGCATCAAATACTGCTTTGGCTTCATCATTAGGAGATAAATATACATACTCTTCTTTTTTATCTGTCAATAGGCAAATCCACTCAATATAATGGTCTTCTTCCATTACATGATTAACAGTTACAATTAATTTGTCATTTTCTATTTTATATGTTGGTTTATGCTTTTCAATTGAAGCATCAACGCTATTAGCTTTTAATTCTTTCATAGGTTCATCACAACACATAATTCCACAATCACTACATTGGCAATCTTTGATAGTCTTAACAATAGCTCCACATTTTAAACATTTTTTAATTACTAATTCTTTCATTTTTTTACCTTCCTTTTATTTATTATATCATAAAGATATTATTTTTTTATTTTCTATTACATCCTTTTAATACTTTATTAAATGGTTTATGATTACTAGTTATTATTTCTCCATTAATTCTTTTAGAATTTACAAGAGGATTAATACTTCTATTTTTTAAATTAGGAATTGCGTTGTTAATTATATTTTCTTTTTTTATAGTTTTAAAAATATGTCTTAATTCTTTTATTTGTGAGTCTTCAATATTATCAATTATGTTAAATAGTTTTTGTTCATTATAAATATATAAATCATCATATGTAATGTATTTTTTATTTATTAATAATCTGGTAATTTCAGATAATAGTAGCATCATATAATTATCTTCTTTTGAGTGACAATATTGATTAATCACATTATTAACTTTGATTACTTTTTTGGCAATATCAACATTTTTAAAGCCTATTTCTAATTCATTAAATCCATTTTTAAATAATGATATATCATTAATAATATTAGTTATATCATTAATTGTTATATTCTTTGTCCAAATAGCACCAGTTAAGATTATACCATCTAATCTATCAGCACAAAGTTTTGGTCTTTCATTGTCAACAACAGAATAATTTTTAAAATTTATTACTTCTTCAATATCGATATTATCTTTTTTTATACATTCTAAAAAGCATTTATCTTGTTTTAAAATTAGTTCTGTGTATTCTTCAGTACTTTCTTGTATTTCATAATCTTGATTCATATAATCAATTACATGTGAGAAACATGGTGTAGAAACATCATGGAATAAAGCAGCTAATGTTGTTTTTTTATCTTTGGTTAATTTATATGTAAGTAACGCTGTTGTTAATGAATGATTAAATCTTGATATATATTCTTCAAAATTATAAATATTTGGTGATGCATAATCCATGCCACAAAAATACCCTACTTTTTTTAATCTTATTAACGATGGGCAATCCAAATATTTTATAAGAAAATTGGGAATATTATCATAGTCTAATGTTTTTAAGTAGTGTTCTAAATACATAATAATCGCCTTCTTAAATTGTTATTATACTATAAAAAAGAAAAAGTAGAAATATAATTATTCCTACTTATTAAGTTAAACGCAAGTATATCCACCATCAATTGGCAAAATAACACCAGTTACATAACTAGCTTCATCACTAGCTAGAAAAATTGCCCCAGCATTTAATTCGCCTTCTTTACCATATCTTTTTAATGGTACGTGAGTATTAGCAAATTCTTGGAATTTTTCAGTATCTAGAACAGCGGTTGTTAATTCTGTATAAAAGTAACCTGGACAAATAGTATTTACAGTGATATTATATTTGGCAAGTTCCGCAGCGGCAGCTCTTGTAAAGTTAACAACGCCACCTTTTGAAGAGTGGTAAGCAATTGTTGGTATCTCATCATTACCAACAAGGCCGTACATGGATGCAATATTAATTACTCTTCCATAATTATTCTTTTTCATAATATTGGCAAATGCTCTAGTCATCTTAAAGACAGATGTTAAATCAGTACTGATTGTAAAATCCCATTCGTCATCAGTCATTTCCAATACACCTGCATCTTTTGATGATCCTGCACAGTTTACTAATATATCTACTTTTCCAAATTCTTTTTCAGCTAAAGAGGCAGCATTATTAATATCATCTGTACTTGTTACATCACATTTTATTGGCAATACCTTTACATTTTCTTTTTCTAATTCTAATTTTAATTCCTCTAATCTTTCTAATCTTCTTGCTAGAATTACTAAATTAGCGCCTTGCTTGGCAAATGCATAAGCCATTTGTTTTCCTAATCCACTAGATGCGCCAGTAATTACAGCAACTTTTCCTTTTAAATTAAACATATATATTCCTCCTTTATTTATTATATTTTACAATGAACTTTAAATAAATGGAATATATTTGTCATAAATTGACACTATTTTCTTTTAGACAATTCAACAACCTTACGCCATAAAAGTGGGCCTACAATACCATTAATTTCAAAGCCATAATCTGATTGAATTTTTTTAACAGACTTTTCAGTTAATTCATCAAAATTTCCTGTAACTCTAACACCAGGAATTGATTTATCAAATTTACATATAGCAAGCAAAAATCTTTGAAAACGTTTAACATCATTTCCAGATGATCCAAGCGTTAAAAAATAGTCTGGGTATAATTCATTAATATAATCTTGATATTCTTGGGGGAATGATTTTAAGATATTACGATAAGCATTTTTTAAAACTGTCCAATCACTATATGTAAATATCCCTGTTACTGGCAAATTATATTTTTCTTGAAAAGCTTTAACCATAGTTATTGTATTATTGTTGTAAATAGAATTTGTAGGTAACCTAGGAATATCTTTATCAAGAAAAGCAATTGCATCTAAAAAGTAATGAATATATTCTACTTCTATACCTGTATCGCCATATTTAAGTTCATCAGTATATAAAAAAGTTGCTTCTTCTTCACTAATGCCTTCAGAATATAAATCTGATAATTTTTTTACACTATTATATATATATTTAATACGATACCATGTTGCTTTATCAACAATACCAGTTACAGGTAACCCAAATATTTGTTGAAATGATTTTACAGCATCTTCTGTCGTTTTCTCGTATATACCCAGAGTATCCGTAATTTCTGGAATAGCCGGGTAATTTTGTTTTATTCTTCTTAAGTCTCTTTGAATAGCCAATACTGGATTCCCAGCATATCCAAGTCCAACATCATTGCCAGGAAAACCCTCAGTTGTGTCCCCAACAGGAGCATCATATTTAATTCCAATATCAACACCATAATAGTTTTGCAAAATTTGTAATGGAGTTTTTCCTTGATTTGCTAAAGTTACTGTCCCCCACTGACTAAGACCATCACATGTTTTTACACGTCCGTCACAATATGTTGTAAAAAATGGTTGAATTTGACCACTTTTAACAACATAATTATCAAATATTTCACCAACAATATCATCTATGTTTTCATAGGTTGATCTATTTAAGGTGTATGTTTGGTCATATGTTGGCGATGAGGTAATATCAAAATTATATCCTTTAGAACGATACCATTCATTATATATACGATTCATTGCAAATGAAATGATAGCGTAAATATTGGCTGTCAGTGCATTTCTTGGCCAAGTTGGATACAATTCAGACGAAGCAACATTTGATATATAATCTGTAAATGCTACCGTTATATCACGAGCTGCCTCGTCAGGTGCTCCTAGGTGAACTGTTATATTATTAGGGACAATTGGATATCTTACAGCCATTAATTATCACCTGCTATAACGCTTAAACTTGGTACAATACTAATTGTTTGAATGACGTATATATTTTCATAAATATTTACACGATAAACATTATCAATATTATCTTTTTCATATGTAGCTTTTATATCATACATTGTACTATTAGGAGCATCCAAATTATTTGGATCTAATTTGGGTGCTGGTAAAATAATTTTTTCAATTACACCAGATGAATTAGTATTACCCTCAAAAAAAACAATTTTGTTATTATCAATAATTTTGGATACTTCAATTTTTAAATTACTTATTGGCAATGCTTGACTAGCAGCATAAGCTCTTACTTTTAAATAACCTTGACTAGGATTACCACTAATGAAATTTTGATATAAAGTTGTATTTTTAAAACTCTCATCGTTAAAATTATATGTGTTCATTTTACCTCCTTATATAATTAGTTTTTGGCCAATTGATAAATTGTTAGATTGCAATTTATTTTTATTTTTTATTAAATCAACTGTTGTATTAAATCGTCTGGCAATAGAATAAAGATTATCGCCACTCTTTACAATATATGTTGTTTGGCTACTTGGAGTTGTAGGCTTTATTGTTTGTTGATTATTAGTTGATGCTGGAATTTTCAATATTTGACCAATTTGTAAATTTGTGTTTGGTAAATTATTAAGAAGCATTATTGCAGATGCACTAGTATTATATTTCTTAGCAATGCTGTATAAATTGTCACCTTTTTTTACGGTATATGTTGATACAACTGGTACGGTATTCATATTTGGGGGAGTATAATCTTCACCATAACATTCTTCGATAACTGTACCTTCTACAGAAGGAATCCTAATTTTTAGAATAGAACCTATTTTCAAGGTATTATTATCTAATGAATTATCTTTAATAATAGTATCAATAGATATATTATTATTTTTTGCAATAGAATATAGTGTATCACCTTTTTTAACAATATAATTGGTATAATTTGGTAAGTACATGTCTTCTTCTTTGGTATATGTTTCGGGAATTCTTAAAACTTGACCTGGGGTAATGCTTGTATTTTTTAAGTAATTTAAATCCATTATTTTTTTCACAGTTGTATTATATTTGGTAGCTATTTTATATAATGTATCACCTTGTTTTACGGTATACATAAACATATTATTTGGGTTACTTCCAGCGTTAATAGGAATTTTTAATACTGTACCAACTCCTAAGGATGAGCCTTTAATACCATTTAATTCAGCTAATTCAGTTACTGATACACCATATTGATTACTTATTCCATATAAAGTATCACCTGGCTTTACGATATATGTTTCTTGCATAAATCACCTCAATTAATTATATGTTTTATAGATTTAAAAAAATCATTCTAATTGAAGGATTTTTGTATTATAAATTTTCTTCTTAAAAAAGGATTCCCATCTATCATTTTTTCGTAAACCGTTAAAATTGCTTCTTTCTATCCACTTCATCGTTTAGATGCATTATCATTTGTTGTACCATGTACATAATATACTATTTTAAATAATTTTTCTATTTTTTTTATTTTATTAATGATATAATTTAAATAGATAGTGAAGTGATAATATGAAAAATGATAATAAGAAGGATCAATTAGAAGAAAAAAATAAATTAATTTTTGAAAATGATGATTTATTTGCTGAAGAGAATAAAAAGAAAAAGAAAAAAGCTAAACTTTTTCTAATTATTTTTGGTTTATTATTTTTTTTAATAGGAATAATGTATATAATTTCTAGTTTATTATTTTCTAAGAAAGATAAAATTGATAATGATAAAAACATTGAATATCTTACTAATACTTATGGTGATAATGTTAAAATTAGTTTTTTAAACAAAAGAAAAAATATCTATTCATATAGTATTTGTTCTAAAAAAACTATATATTGTGTTCAAGTAAAATATAATGAATTAAATAATAATTGGGAGTATCCTAATGGGGAAAGTTTTGTTAGTGCTTTTTTATTTATGGATCAGTTGGTAAATATTTTGGATAAATACAATATTGATTATAAGGCATTTACTGATGCAAATACCTCTCATGATATTCCTAATAATTTTGTATTAGCTATTAAAAAAGATGATGAGGCTTCTTTAATTAATGCAATTAAGAGTATTAATGATAGTAATTTAATTGACAATATTTGTGGAAAAGATGGAGATAGTTGTAATGCTAATTATCATATTACTATATTTAATAAAGATGATTATGATATTATTGTAAATAAGGTTAAAAAACAATCTATTATTAAGAGTTATTCTGATTTGTATGAGATATTACTTAAAAATGATGAGGTTATTTATAGTTCTAGATTAGGAGAAAATATTGAAAGGCATAGTATAGATGATAACATGTTTAGCTGTACTGATAGCGATTGTAATCGCCATAAGCATATAACTTATAGATATGTTCCTGGTAATCATAATCATGTTGGTAGTACAATTATTGTTGAGGGAATTAATTAAAAGATATTCATTTTATGAATTTCTTTTTTTATGACTGTACTCATATAATTTGTCAAAAACTATGTCAATTTTATTTTTATCTACTTGAAATGATAAATTTTTATTCCTTAACTTACCTTGTCTATTTCCACTTTTATAGGTATTCACTATTAATTGGGCATTTAATATTCCTTCTTCAACTGCCTTTAAAAACTTTTCTATGTTACTTAGTTTATAAATACATATTTTATTATATTTAAAATACATATTATTATTACTATTAATTCTATTACCATATATAATTGCTATTTTTTTTATTTTTAAATTTATATGATTATATAAATTATCAATATTAATATACGAATTTCGCTCAATTAGATTGTTATAAATATCATAGACGCATAAATATATTCTTTTATCTTTATAATCTATATCTAATTTAAATATATATTTTTTATTTACGATAGATGGTATTTTATTATTTATGTTTGCAAATAATACCTTTTGATTTGCAAATGTTTTATCATAATATCCATATTTATCAACTATTCTATTTATTTCAGGAAATGTTGGGCCGTCAAACGCAATTGAGAATAAAGTAATCGGATATACATTTAAATTACTAGTACATTTTATTTCTATATCATGATAATCTGGCAAATATTTGTTATCATGGTTTTTCATTAATTCTTTTTCAAATGTGTGCCCAATGCTTCCTGTACTTTTATTGACTCCTTGTATAAATCCTTTATTGGCTATAATTTGAAATTTTCTTATAAGTGACTCCATATTTTTATCCATAAAACACCTCTAATAAGAATACTAATTTATTTCATATTTTTTTGCAAATGACACTTTTTATAAAATTGTATTATATTAATGGCATATTTTTGACGTTTTTATTATTTAAATTATAATATTTGATTATTATTACTTACAAATTTTCAATAATTGTTATTTTAATTTTTTTATATATTTATTTTGCAATGGACTATTTTATATTTCCACTTACATTTTTATATAGGTATCGTTTATATTTAAGGCATAAAAAAAAGGCAGCGCGCCTCTTAACATTCATATTTGGTGCGGGTGAAGGGACTTGAACCCCCACGGATATACCACTAGATCCTAAGTCTAGCGCGTCTGCCAATTCCGCCACACCCGCACAAGATAATGGTGGACCCTGCAGGACTCGAACCTGCGACCGCCCGGTTATGAGCCGGATGCTCTAACCAACTGAGCTAAGGGTCCATTGCAAAATCAATAATATCATATTTTAACTCCTTTTTCAAGAGTAAATAGATAAATTGATTTTATTTTTTTATTTTTCTACATAAACACTTACTTGTTTTCTATCTTTTCCTAAGTGTTCATATTTTACATATCCTGACATAGTAGCATATAATGTATCATCTGTACCTCTACCTACATTTACACCAGGATGAATTTTTGTACCTCTTTGACGGTAAATTATAGAACCAGCTGTAATATATTCACCATCGCTAGCTTTTGCTCCTAATCTTCTACCAGCAGAATCTCTACCATTACTTGTTGAAGATTGTCCTTTTTTATGAGCAAATAATTGTATATTAAATTCTAAGAACTTTAACATATTTTATTCCTCCTTATTAGTAATCTTAATGTTTTTAGGATATTTCTTTTCTAATTCATGTAGTAAATTTATCATTGTAGTTAATAATTTTTTAGTTATATCATCATTTTTGTTAATGATTATTTCTAATTTATCTTTTGATTGCTTTATGTCTATCGCCTTATCATCGATTGCTGCAATTGATTCAACTGATGTCATTATAATACTACTTACCGATGCACATACAATGTCTTTACCATAATCATTGTACATTGCATGTCCTAGAATAGAAATATTCTTTTTAGTTACTTCTACTTTTATCATAAAAGCACCTTATTTTATATTTGTAATTTCAATCTTAGTATATGGTTGACGATGTCCTTGTTTTTTTCTAGTAGATTTTTTGTTAGGAACATATGTAAAGATTGTTAATTTCTTACCTTTACCTTGCTTTACTACTTTTCCTTCAACAGTAACACCTTTTAGATATGGGTTACCTGCTTTACCATCAGCCATTAAAACTTTATCGAAAACAACTTTTTTACCTTCTTCAGCATCTAACTTTTCAACAAAGATAGTATCGCCAACTGCAACATAATATTGTTTTCCACCTGTTTCAATTATAGCTTTCATACTTTACCTCCTTTTATTTTGTTAAAGACTCGCCATTATGGTGGGATAAACCACTTATTACCAATTTCTGTGCGGTTGAGTAATCAACTCGAGGTCTTTCAAACAGTTATAATTTTAACATAAGATATGTCTATATGTCAAATATTTTTTAGAAATTTCTTTTAAATCGACGTAATAACAGTTGTTTTTCAGTTAAATATGTATTATTTTTCTTTATTATGTGATATTTTTCTTTATACATATTATCAACTTTTGTGATACTTTTAGTTTTTGAAAAGTTTATTTTATATAGGTATCTTTCTAGCAAGAACTTATTAAAGTAATAGTTTATATTTTTAGAATACTTAATTAAATTGTCGATAATTATTGAAATAATTAAAATAGTTGTATAGTTAAAGCTATAATATTTTATAAATAAAATGGTTATACTTGTTATAATTGATATAATAATATTTAATTTTATAGTAAGTTTATATGGGAGAAATGTTGATAATAATAAGTTTAAGATAATCGATCCATCTAATGGATGAATTGGTAATAAATTAAAAAAAAGGATACTATAGTGATAATTGATAAATAGTTTTAAAATATATTCTCGTATTAGATTATTTTTATATAAGAATACAATTATTAAAAAATAAATAGATTGAAATAATACCCCAGATATTGCTACCATTAAATCCTTAGATATTTTAGTATTTATTAAATTATTCATTTTAGTAATACCACCGAAAGGATATATAATTATTTTTTCAGGTTTTAATTTATTTATTTTGGCTATTATATAATGTCCAAATTCATGAACAATTATAATGCTTGTAAAAATTATTAGATTAGAAAAATAACCTGTTAAAATAAAACCAATGGCAATTATTAAATATGTATAGTGAAATTCAATTTTCATTCTAAATAATCTTCATAGTTTAAGAAATTGCCATCTTTTTGATATGCTAAATATAAATAGTTATTTTTAGTAGAGCCTAAATATGTTCCCGCATCAACATAATCATATAATTTAACAGTAGTTTTTTCCATATTTCCATACCATATATCTATGCCATCTACTCCCTCTACTATTATGACATTACCATATTTTTCTTTTTCCCCAATAAAAATAACCATTCCTTCTTTAATGATTGGGACTAGATAATTATTTTCTACTTCTAATTTAACACCATCATAATATTTAGATTGATTATCATATGTTAATTTTTCATTAAAAACTGTTAAATCTTTTTCAATTGCTTTATCAAGTGGTGTAATACCTCCTAAATATTTTGTATATAATTTTTTTATCTTGGCAAATGAAATATTTTTTTCATAAACATTAGTTACAATCATATCTTTATAATTTGTGTTCGCTTTGGATAAAATAGCCATAACTAGAAATATTACTATTACCATCATGCATCTTAAAATTAAACTTCTTAAGTATTTAATTAAAATTTGTTCATTATTCTTTTTCATGGTAAATTATATGCTTTAATTATTTATAATATGAAAAAAGCTATTTATTTAAATAATCAATAGCTTCTTTAAAGGTATTAACTTTAATAATATCAATATTATAATTATTATCTTTGACGACTTGAATAGCTTCTTCATAATTATATGGTGAAACTAATACAACATCCATTTTATTTCTGACTGCTCCGGCTATCTTATATTTTATCCCATCTATTTCGCCAATGTTTCCATCAATATCGATAGTCCCAGTTCCAGCAATGTTTCTTCCTTTTAAAAGGTCGATACCAGTTATTTTACTATAAATACCTAATGTTAATACTAAACCACCTGATGAGCCTCCTTCGCCACTTTTAAAGGCAATATCTAATTCTTCATCAGTATCATATTCATAATTGGTTATCATCATAATGCCAATTATTTTATCTTCATCTAGTGTTATTTTTACTTCTTTTTCTTTATTATTTCTTTTAAATTTTACTGTTACTACATCACCACTATTTAAAGTTTTTAAATAATCTTTAATAGTATTTATATTTTCAACAAGTATATCATCAACCGATATGATATTATCACCAATTTCCATACCATTATCTTTGGTTGTAGCTATAACAATATTTTCTTTACTTTTAATACTAATATTTTTCCCAGCTTCTTTGTATGCAACATAGGTAGCATTATTAATGGAGTTTTCTAGCATCACTTTGTTTCTAATGTAAATATCTTCAGATGATTCATTTGATACTTGTTGGTTACTTATTTCATATAAATCCCATGTTTTTATTACTTTGCTTAGTAATACGGTAACTATGTTTCCTTTAAATTCAGTTACATATAACATATTTAAGCTACCATTTTTTTTATTATAATTCTTATCTATTCTTTTAGATAAATTGATGGTTCCTCCAGGTGCTTCTATATAATATGGTAATTCTATGCTTACTGCTAATATCAATAGTGTTAATAATAATAATTATTTAAAATTTTCTTTAAGAAATTTTTTCATGTTATCACCTATTATTTTATATAATTAAATTATTTAAATATTCATATGATTTATTATGAAAGAAAAAATATTTAATCTAGTAATTGTATTTATATCATTATTTGTATTAATTCAATTATTAATCAAAAAAAGTATTATTTATTCATCAATTATGTATGCATTAAAACTATGGGTTAATAATTTAATACCATCTTTATTTCCTTTTTTTATTATATCAGATATTTTAATAAATTATAATATTATTAACTATATTCCTAAAAATATTAAAAATATATGTAAAAAGGCATTTAATATTACTGATAATATGTTAACAATTTTAATTTTAAGTATGTTTTCAGGATTTCCAACAAATGCGCGAGTAAGTAGAAGTTTATATGATAAAGGGTGTATAAGTATTGATGAAGCTAATCATATTTTATTGTTTTCACATTTTGCTAATCCTATATTTATTTTAACAACGATAGGTTCGTTCTTTTTACATAATGAGAAAATTGGAGTAATTATTTTAATTTCGCATTATCTCAGTAATATTATTTTAGGAATTATTTTTAGAAGTAATAGTAAATATGATGAGAATACCATTAATAAAAATATAAATAAGCAAAACTTTGGAATTGTTTTTATAAATGCTATTAAAAAAGGGATAGATACCATCACATTAATATGTGGAATAATTGTTATTTTTTTAATGTTATCAACAATTGTTGTTGATACATTTAATCTTGATAGTTATAGTACAATGATTATTAAGGGATTATTTGAAATTACGATTGGAATTGAAGCACTTGGTAAACTTAATCTTAACATTTGTTATAAAGCAATCATTGCAAGTTGTTTAGTTTCATTTGGAGGAATATCAGTACATGTTCAAACAATTAGTCAAATTATTGGAACTAACATTAAATATATTTATTTCTTTATTGGAAGAATGTACCAAATGATACTTTCAGGATTAATTACTTATATTATGTGTATCTTATTTAAAATTTAAAAAGACACTAAATGTGTCCTTTTTTTACTCTACTGTTACGAGTCTTTCAGCAGTGATAGTTACTCCTTCTGAATTTACAACAGTATATGTTAAACGATATTTTCCTTGTTTAGATGTATCAACAGTGCCATTTATTTCAATTTTTTCTTTCATATCACCATCTCTTACATCATTATAATAATATCCTGGTTCAACATATTTTTCTCCAACTTTAATAGTCATTGAAGTATTACCTTCAAGGAAAATTTTAGTAAATTGAGATTGGCTAGCAATTACATTTACAGTTCTACTAATTGATTTATTTTTTATTGTATATGTTATTTTATATGTTCCTATAACTTCCTCGTTTACTTTTCCATTAATTTTAACTAAATTATTTGAATTATTGCCATGATTATCATATGCTCTATAACCAGGATCAATAAATTCTACACCTTTATAGACGTTTATTTCATTTCCGCCATTTAAAGTTATAAAATAAACCTTTCTATTTTTAAGAAATATGATGGCAGCAATTATTAGAATTAGTACTAATAAAGCAATACCTCCAATAATTATCCATTTTTTATTTTTTTCAAAATTAAATTTATTGTCATTTTTAAATTCTTTATCGATATTAGTATCTTCTTTTTCATTGAAATACATTTTATTTCACCTCTTCTTACGTTATAATATAATTTTATATTATAACAAGAAAAAAAGCAAGTATTTGCTTTTTATTTAGTTTCAATTAAACCATAGTTGCCATCTTTTCTTTTATATAAGATATTTATACTATCGGTATGCATATCTTTATATACAAAGAATTCATGGCCTAATAGATTCATTTCAAGAATTGCTTCTTCTTCATCCATTGGTTTCATCTCTAATTTTTTTCTTTTTACTATTGCTTCATTTTCTGTAGTTTCTTCTTCATCTTCTACTTCAAAATCAAAATTTAATTCTTTAAATTTATTGTCAATATTTTGTTTATTTAATCTAGTTTTATTTTTTCTTATTTGACGTTCTAACTTATCTGTTACTAAATCAATCGCAGCATATAAGTCTTTATCTTCTTCTTCGCTCCTTAATATAAATTTGTCGGTAGGAATTGTTACCTCAATTATTTGACTATTTCCCCTTACTCTTAAAAGTACATTAGCAAGTATATCATCTTCTTTAAAATACTTGTTAAGTCTATCTAGTTTAGATTCAACATAGTTGCCAATAGCATCAGTTACTTCAAGTTTGTCACCACGTATATTATATTTCATCATATCAAATCCTTTCTTGTTTATATTATATCATAAAGTAAAGACATTTTTAAATACTTTACGCAAATATTACATTATTTCACATATTTTTTATGTATTACATATTAGTATAAATGCATTGATTTTATATATTTTTTGCTTGACACACTAATATACTTAGTATATAATATTAATAAATTTGGCAGCAATATTTATTTTTTGTAATGTGTTATGTATTAGTAACTTACCCTCTGCTGCGTAAGCGAAAGTCGATGTAAACACCCTACAAAATAATAGATATCTCCAAAATTAGAAAAGGAGGAATGAATTATGGCAAGATACACTGGTCCAAACAATAAGCAAGCAAGACGTGTTGGTTTTTCTATTTTAGAAAATGGTAAAGACTTAAAAAGGCCTTATGGTCCTGGTCAACATGGTAAAGATAGAAAAAGAAAACCATCTAACTATTCTGTTCAATTACAAGAAAAACAAAAAGTTAGATTTATGTATGGACTTTCTGAAAAACAATTTGAAAGACTTGTTAATGAATCTGCAAAGATGAAGGGTGTTCATGGTGAAAACTTATTTATCTTACTTGAAAGCAGATTAGATAATATAGTTTATAGAATTGGTTTTGCTACGACTAGAAGAGGTGCTAGACAACTTGTAAATCATGGACATATTACTGTTAATGGTAAGAAAGTTGATATCCCTTCATACAGAGTTAAACCTGGTGATGTTGTAGCTATTAAGGAAACTTCAGCAGATCATAAGGGAATTGAAATTGCTTTAGCTAATGCTAAGGGAAGACTTGATTTCATCAGTTATGATGAAAAGAAGAAACAAGGAACTTATGTAAGATATCCTCAAAGAAGTGAACTTAATGCAGAAATAAATGAGGCATTAATAGTTGAATTCTATAGTAGAGTTTAGTATTAACTCTACTTTTTCTATACAAAAAATAGCTAAGCTGGTTGCTTAGCTATTTCTAATCTTAATTTGTCGGCAACTGTAACTATAAATTCGCTATTAGTGGGCTTGGCCTTGTCGATGTCGACACTATGTCCAAATATTTCTTCCATATAGTCCCAATTACCTCTGTTCCAGCTAACTTCAATAGCATGTCTAATTGCCCTTTCAACACGTGAAACGGTTGTGTCAAATTTGGTAGCTAATTCTGGATACAATTCTTTTGTTATACCTCCGATTAAACTTGGATTATTATATATCATACTAATCCCTTCTCTAATATACTGATAGCCTTTTATATGCGACGGCATACCTAGTTCGTGTAACATTTTTGTAATTGATATTTGTAAGTTACTATGATATAAATTTATTGACTTACTTTCCATACTATTAAATATTTCTAATATATGGTTTTCTAAATCTGTTAAATCGAAAGGCTTTAAAATATAGTAATTAACGCCATATTCTGATACTTTTCTAATTATTTTTGGTTCGTTATAAGATGTTTCGACAATTATATTTTTTTCAATTCCTCTTTTATTAAGTTCTTCAAGTACATATAATCCATCTTTTTTAGGCATAACTAGATCTAGTAATATTATGTCGTATTCATTTCCTCTATTAATAATTGTATTTAATCCATCTTCGCCATTATCACAACTTAGAACTACTTCAATTTTATTATGGTCAGAAAAATATTCTTTGACCATTTCTACTAAACTACTATTATCATCAATCATTAAAACTTTTATTTTTTCCATAATGCTCTCCTTCTTTCTTCTTTTTGTTAATTTAATTATAGTACCATGCTATGTCGAACTAAGTCGATTTATAAAAAATGAGAAGTAAAATCTATTTTTTTTTACTTCTCATTATTATTTATTATATCTATTCCTGGTAAAACTTTACCACTTAAGTATTCTAGTGTAGCACCGCCACCTGTTGATACGTGATAGAAATCATTAGTAAAACCTAATTCATTAACTGACGCAGCTGAATCGCCGCCTCCTACTAATGTCTTTATCTTATTTTCTTTCAATGTTTTATAGATACATCTTGTCCCATTATCAAATGGTGGTTCTTCAAATACACCCATTGGCCCATTAATTATTACTCTTTTAGATTTTTTTAAAATATTAGTAAACTTTTCTATAGTTTTTGTTCCAATATCATAACCAATATCATTTTCTTTCATGCAATCTATATTAACGGTATTACCATCTTTGGTAACAATATCGATTGGCAATATTATTTTATCTGAATAGTTTTTTAATATATTTTTACAATATTCTAAATTTTCATCATCGACGATGGAAGATCCAACATTGTATCCAATTGATTTTAGGAAGGTAAAACACATTCCTCCACCTAATAATAAATAATCACATTTTTTTATTAAATTGTCAATAACCAGTGTTTTATCACTTACTTTTTTGCCACCCATTATTACAGTATATGGATGAGTGTCTTCATTAATTATTTCATCTAATTTAGTAATTTCTTTTTCTACCAAAAAGCCTACGGCATTTGGTAAAAATTTTGCTATACCTACGTTTGATGCATGTGCTCTATGGCATGTTCCATATGCATCATTAATAAATATGTCACCTAAACTAGCCCAATATTTACTTAATTCTTCGTTACACGTACTTTCAAGTTTATTAGGCAAATCCTCAAATCTAGTATTTTCAATTAATAATACTTCCTTTTCTTTTAAATTCTTAGCCATTTCTTCTAATGTTTTGCCTCTTGTATCTTTACTGAAATATACCTTTGTATTTAAATATTCTTTTAATTTTAAAAATACTGGATACAAAGAATTAGTTTCTAAATCTTCTGGGGTTTTTATTTTACCTAAATGCGATAAAACAATTATTTTTGCATTATTATCAATTAAATAATTTATTGATTTTAAACTTTCTTTAATACGGGTATCATCTGTGATTTTATTATCCTTAATTGGGACGTTTAAATCACATCTTATTATCACTGTTTTACCATTATAGTTATAGTCTTTTATTGTTTTTTTCATATTACCACCTACGATAATTATATATAAAAATAAAATAAGTGTCAATACAACAGTACTGCACTTATTATTATTAATACAAAACAAAAATCAATTGTTCTGATAAAACAAATTGATTCGAGTTTTTGAATAAACTACACCATTACAATTATATCTTACCATAAAATTCTCATATATAAATAACGAAATAGTACTTATATAACATTTTATAATATTATATATAATCATAATTTTTTACCTAAATATTATCAGTATTTAGTTTAGTTTCTTATCTTTTGAGTTTTCTTTCTCAATAACAATTGTATATACTTAGCGCAGATAAGACTTCTCACAAACGGAAGAATTCATGCTTTATAGTAGGCCATTATGTATATAATCATACTCCTACAATATAATTTGATTAATAAGAATTTTTTTTCAAAATAATTAATAATCTAAATTATAACTATAGTGTTGTTTCTAACAATCACGTATAATTATATTTTTTGCTTACTATCTTTTATCTAAGCAATTATATTATATTGCATATTTAGACATTTGTCAATACATTTTTTAATTTTTTTTATTTTGTAAATAATCCGAAGAATTCTTCTGGGAAAAATACACAGACTACTATGATTGCAATTGTTAATAATCCACAAAAGATTAATAGAAATAATCCTTTATTGTTAATATCTTTATTATTATTTTTATTCATAATACACCTCTTTCATTTCTTTTTATTTTAATACTTTTCCTATATAGTCATCTTTTTTTATGCCATTAATAAAATCTTTAACTAAGCATCTTTTTTTACCTTCTAATTTTATATCTGTAAATTTTATGATGTTATCAACTGTACTAACATATATTCCAGTTTTATCTATGTTTTCAATTGTCCCAGCTGGATATGTGCTTGGAATATCTGTATATTCGCTTGCATACACTTTTATTCGTTTATCAAGAATATAACAATAGGCACCTGGAACTGTTGAAAGGCCTCTAATTAAATTATGTATTTCTAAACCACTTCTATCAAAATTTATGCGTTCTTCTTCTTTTGTTATATTTAGTCCAAATGTTACTTTCTTTTTATCTTGCTTTCTTCTATTATTTGTTCCATCGATAATACTTTCTAGTGTATCCATTAATAGATCTCTACCTAAGTATGACATTTTTTCATATAATGAATCTAAATTATCATTATCTTCAATTTTGATTTTTCTTTGACTAATAATATCGCCGGCATCCATTTTTTTATCCATATACATAATAGTTATACCGGTTTCTTTTTCACCATCAATAATAGCATGATGAATTGGAGCTCCACCTCTTAATTTTGGAAGCAATGATCCGTGGACATTTATGCATTTATATTTTGGATAATTTAACAATATTTCTGGGATTATTTGACCATACGCGCAAGTAATTATAATGTCTGGATTTTTATCAATTATTTTTTGATATTCTCCTTTTATATTCGTAGGTTGATAAACTTCAATATTATTTTTTAAAGCTATTTCTTTTATTGGAGTTGGTAATAAATTTCCCTTTCTGTCTTTTTCTCTATCTGGTTGTGATACTACCAATATAACATTTGTAGTTTCAATTAACGCCTCTAAAATAGGAACAGAAAAAGTAGGAGTTCCCATGAAAACTACTTTTAAATTTTTCATTATACACCTACCTTTTGTTTGGAATTAATTTTTCTTTGCCACCCATATATGGCCTTAAAACTTTTGGAATATTGACTGAGCCATCTTCATTATAATTATTCTCTAAAAATGCTATTAACATTCTTGGTGGGGCTATAACTGTGTTATTAAGCGTGTGAACAAATTCTTTTTCACCATTTTCTAATTTTACTCTAATTGCTAATCTTCTAGCTTGTGCATCAGTTAAATTTGAGCAAGAACATACTTCAAAATATTTCTGTTGTCTAGGGCTCCAAGCTTCAATATCACAAGAACGATATTTTAAATCGGCTAGATCTCCAGAGCAACATACTAGTTTTCTTACTGGAATATCTAATGTTCTAAACAACTCAACTGAATAGTTCCACATTTTTTCATACCATGCTTCACTATCTTCTTTTTTGCAAAGTACAACCATTTCTTGTTTTTCGAATTGATGAATACGATATACTCCTCTTTCTTCGATTCCATGAGCTCCAACTTCTTTTCTAAAACATGGAGAGTATGAGGTCATGGTTATTGGTAAATCTGATTCATTTAGTATTTGATCTTTAAATTTAGCAATCATTGAGTGCTCAGATGTACCTATTAGATATAAATCTTCGCCTTCTATTTTATACATCATATTTTCTTTTTCTTGAAATGACATAACGCCATCAACTGCATCACTATGAATCATATATGGTGGAATACAATATGTGAATCCTTTATCAATCATAAAATCTCTAGCATAAGCAAGAACGGCTGAATGAAGTCTAGCAATATCACCCATTAAATAATAAAAGCCATTTCCACTTACTCTGCCAGCAGCGTCTTTATCTATTCCATTAAATGATGCCATTATGTCGCTGTGATATGGTATATCATAATTTGGTACAAATGGATCCCCAAATTTTGCTTCCTCAACATTTTCTGAATCATCTTTACCAATTGGTACATCTTCGGCTATAATGTTTGGAATAATCATCATTTTTTCTTTTAGTTCTTTAGATAATTCTTCTTCTTCTTTTTCAATTGATGTAAGTTTTTCATTAATTAATTTTACTTCTTCTTTTTTATTATTAGCCTCATCAATCTTTTTTTCTTTAAATAATAAACCAATTTCATCAGAAGTTTTATTTCTTGTTTGTCTTAAATTATCTCCTTCAACTTTTAATTCGCGAACTTTTTTATCTAAGTTAATTATTTCATCTAATATTGGTAATTTTTCTTCTTGATATTTCTTTTTTAAATTTTCTTCAACTAGTTTACGATTATTTCTAATTAAATTAATATCTATCATGCTTTCACCTCTAATGAAATTATACACTATTAAGATATAAATTGCAATTAAAAAAGCCTTAATAAAGGCTTTTAATAATTACTTTGTTATTCAACATTTGAACCATTAGATAAAGCATTTACTTGATTTTCAACGCTATGTTCGCTCGCTAATATTTGTCTAGCAGCATTTCTATATAATGCAGCGAATCTTTCTACTGCGTTTACATAATTATTGAATTGTCCTCTAAATGGAGCGAACTCAGCTTGTAATGCATTGCTGGCACTTCCTTTAAAGTTTTCATCGGTTGTCATTGTATTCATGCTACCACTAACTTCATTGAATATGTCATTCATTTGTTTAGCAGCTTGACTAATTTCTTCTGCTCCTTGAATAACTTGATCATATCTAATATATTGTCCACTTATTCCACTCATTCTGATTTTCTCCTCCTTTTAATATGGCATATCATTATTTCTATTTTTGCCGTATCCACCGCCTGCATTAACGCCCTTATTAATACTTGATATAATATCATCTTGGGTTGCTTCTGTACGTCTTACAGCCATTTTGGCAAAATTACCGTGTGCATCTAATCTTTGTTCAATTTGTGTTAACATTGGATTATAGCTTCTAATTTCGTTAGCAATTGCATTAGCGTCTTTAGAAACATATTCTGATGCTTCAATGCGTTGTACAATTTGTTCTATTTTTCTTCTGTTTGCTCCAAAACTTGATGCAAGTTCGTTAAGTCTATTTCCTTCCCTATTAACTACTTCTGGGTTAAGTCTAAAATCTCCCATTATTTTTTCCTCCTTCTTTATATAAGCAATAATCTTGTTCCGGTTTTAATATTTGAATTTTTAATTATTTGATTCATATCATATAATTCACCACTTGTCTTGTTATATAAGTTTGGTGATTTATTTTGATAATAATTTTCATTTAGTTCCGGTATATTAGCTTTTAAAATATCAATCAAATCATGAATTCTTCTGTCTATTGGAACTAAGAGTTCATATTTTTTATCTAGAATTGGCATTTCTAGCATGATATAAACTCTAAAATTCATATATTTCACCTCTACATTCTTAATATATCATTTTTCCTTTTAAAAGTAAATCTTTTTTCTTTTTTGGATGTAAATATAATGTAAATTAATTTTTAGAATAAAAATCTAATAGTTTTATGAATATTGCATTTCCTCTAATGATGTTATATCCAAAATCATTAGGTATTTGTGATCTTGTTTGTTTATTATAAGTTGATGATTTTATTGTGAACTGTTCTGTAACTCCTGATCCTACCCAAATTGCATTTATTGGATTTGTATTATCACGATAATAGTCATCATATTCCAAATTTTTAATTTTTGAAACAGCATCGGCAAATATTACTTTAATATGTGGAGTATTTTTTAATTCTTGAAGTATATTTTTTAATTTATTTTGATTTTCTAAATTTGCACTACTTTTGATAATATCTAAGCCAAAGAATACAAATACATTGTTTTTACCATTATTATTTTGACTTATTTCACTCATTTTATTTATAAATTCTGTATCATTTGCTCCGTAGTAGTTAATTATGTTTTGTGTGTATTTAATACTTTCATTTCCATCAAATACAAAAACATTTGTGTTATCAACCTTTTGAATAACTTCGCATAATGATGGAACAAAATTATCTAGATATGAACTATCTTGAGCAGATATAAGTGATATTGGTGTTTTATTAAAATCAAAATATGATACTTCAAGAGTGTCTTTAGTAATTCCAACAGGTATATTTTTTAGACTTGTTATATTACCTTCTACATCATCCATTCTAACATGTTCAGGTAAGATAGCAATCTTTTTAGCTTTTTGTTTAATCACTTCATTTAGTTTGAAACATGTATTTTTAATGAAGGTATTAATTTCATCCCATTTATATGGATATGCAGTTTGATATTCGAATAATTCACCTTTTAATTTAACTAATCCTCTTCCTAAAACATCTGATGGAACCATTCCATGTGTTGATCCTAAAATACTTGTGTAGTCATTTGGATCATTAAATTGCAAGCATAATTGGTTGCCAAAGTTTTGTGAAGTCTTACCACGTACAGCATTTACTCCTGTTGCAGTTATTACAAACACAATACCATACCTTTCGCCTTCTCTTGTTAATCCTGATAGAATATCTACATAATCTTCGTAGTTTTCGCTAAATAGTTCATAATTATTTATAATTACAACAAACCTTGGAAGAGTTTTGCCACTGTTTTTTATGTATAAATTATAATCTCCATTGTAATCTATAAATAATTTTTTTCTTTTTTCAAGTTCTTTATTTAATGTATTAAATAAATTTACTAGTTTTTCGGTTTCATTTATATATATTACATCGCCTACCTGTGGTGCACTTTTAAACATACCAAATATTTCTGTACCAAAATCAACGATATAGAAGTTAACTTCATCTGGTCCATGACTTATCATTAAACTATATATTATTGACGATAACATTATTTCTTTGCCATCAACACCATATATTAAAGTATTTCCTGCTCCATTAAAATCAATTGTTAATAAGTCTTGGCGTTGATTATTTGGGTCATCATATTCTCCAATTATTGGTTTTATATCCCATTTTACAGGCTTAAATGAATACTTGTTTATTAAATTATTTACGAATATTTCATTTGGTATTTTATCTAGCCATAATTTATCTGCAACCATGTTTTGTTGTTTGGCGGCCTCACAAATATAATTTAATACATTTGGTAATTCTTCACCCATTGAAACAGTATTTTCTTCTTTATGAGTTGTTTCAATACTTCTTACGACATCTCCTATATTGTTAATGAATGAGATGTTTCTATCTACTGTTTTAGCTATAACATCTCTTGGTATATATTTAGCTCCTGTATAGGCGCCTTGGCCAAGTGCAAAATAATCATTATAACCAACTTGAAGATAAAATCTTCCAACGTTTTTTAGAGCGGCAGCATCTGGACGTTTAATTACATCCATACTATCTGATTTTTCTTGAACTTTTAAGCAGACTTTAAATTTTGAATTGGACCATATTTGGTCATCAACAATACCGCTTGGTTTCTGTGTAGCTAGAATTAAGTGTACACCTAAGCTACGGCCAATACGAGCTGCAGATATTAATTCATCCATAAATTCAGGTTGTTGACTTTTCAATTCAGCAAATTCATCTGAAATTATAAATAGATGAGAAATTGGTTCCTTTATGCGGCCATCACGATATAGCTTTTGATATTTATAAATATCTAGCGTGCTTTCATTTAATTCCATTTTAGCTTGATTAAATAATGCTTGTCTTCTTTTTAACTCACTTTCAATTGATGATAAGCTTCTTTTGATTTCGGCTTTATCTAGGTTTGTTATAGTTCCAGCAAGGTGTGGTAATTTTACACCTGTTAATTCATTTTCAAATGCACCAGTTAAACCGCCACCTTTGTAGTCTATTAAGACGAATGATACTTCTTTTGGACTAAAGTTTAAGCACATTGATAAGATAAAGGTAATTATAAATTCTGATTTACCACTACCAGTCATTCCGGCAATTAATCCATGTGGGCCGTGAAATTTTTCATGTAAATCTAGATTAAATATTTCACCATCTGTATGAATTCCAATTGGAGCGCTTAAACTATTAACAGGATTATTATTAGCCCATTTATCAAGTATATTTAACTGTTCTACTCTACCTACTTTATACATTTCAAGGAAAGAAATGGATTTCTTTTCATCATCTAGCATCATTGGGAGTTTTATTGGAATACTAGATAATTTTTCACACATTAGTGATAGGTCAATATTATCAGTATTATCCATGATAAATGTTTGTTGATTATTTTTATTTAAATCGTTTTTAATTATGGCTGATTTTTCACCGGCTGCTGTTAGAAAGTCATTACATTCATTTGGTAAATTACCTATACCATCATTTAAAATAATCAAGCCAAATCCTATATTGTTTTCTTCTTTAAGTATTTTATTAATAATTTCAACATTTCTGTTTTTCTTAATATTATCAACAATAATTAGATAATATGGTGAAACATTTTTATAATTTATATTTGTTTCAGTTTGCTTTCCATCATTTTCTGTATATTTTCTTGACATATAAACTTGTTCTAAGTAAAAAGATATTTTTGACATGTCATCATAATTATTAGCATAAAATCTTACATCACGTGAATTGCTCCACATATGAGGTAATATTTTTATTTTTTCCCAAATATCACTTGAATTATTATTAACCATAAGTACGATTTTTAAGTCATTATATGAATGATATGTAGTAAGTTGTAAAATAATACTCTTTAGCATCGAATCTCTATAATATTTTTCACCTATAATAACTAATTTATTTCTCTCTGTTAAACTTATTGTTACTGGAGCATTTTGAATATCTTTGGCGCTTTCTCCTAATTCTCTTAATGCTTCTTTTAAGTTATCTGATGACATACTAAAATCTTCAGTTGAATAACTTAGTTTTACTTTTAGAGGTATATTTCCTATGCCTAATCTAACATTTAAAAAGTCATCGCTTTCAATTTGTCGTTCCCAAAGATTTCTTCTTTTATTTAAAATTATTGGTTCAAGATTAACTGGATCTGGATAGTATTCAGACAGTATCTGAAACTGATTAATTCTAAGATTCTCTATTTTTTCTTTTTTCTCAGTTAAATATTCTGTATATTTTTGTTGTCTTTCTTCTTCTTTCTTTTTTTGTTTTTTACGGTTGTATCTGCGCATTAAAGTAGGCCATAAGATAGTTGAGCCAAGCATTGCAACTGAAATAACTATCGCCGGTAAAACTGTTAATAATGTGCCTCTTCCATTTACTAAATTAATAACCGAGGTTGATGCACTTACTACAGATGACATAGCCATCGTTAACATTGGACCAACTGTATACATTACTGGTGTCTCATCTGGTTCAACCTTACCAGGTGGACTATCTATTTTAATTTCTTCATCTACGATTGATGTAACAAATCTTGGCGAACGTGAGAAGTAATCATTTTCAGTATATAATTCAGCATTATCATCTTCGGGTGTTTCAAGTAATGTACCACTATATTTAGGTAAATCCCTAACAATGATGTTAGATGAATTAATCCCAATTCCATTTGCATAGCTATTAACAATAATAAAATCATTAAGGACAATTATTTTATATCCCATGATAAAAATGGTATCACCATTTTCTAGTTCTTTGTTTGTCTCTCTATAATCATTTACATAAATACCAAAATTATTATCTATAGCCTTAATTGAAAAATGGTTATTACGTTTGGTAATAATAGCATGCGTCTCACTAACATTAACACTATTCAGAACGATACTCTGTTTTGGAGATGAACCTATAGTATATTCACCATCACTAGTAATTTGATATGATGTATATGACAAATCATTCTCATTGCATATGTATATAATGGCATTTGACACACTACTTTGACTAACTATTTTTAATAGATAAAACTTATTTAATTCTAGTTTACTATTTATTACTTCTCTATCATTTTCTATTATCCTGCAAACATCGTTAGCTACGAGTGACCAATCATTATCACGTTTAGTAATCATAATCAAATTACGTTCATTTTCAAATTCATCATAGTCTTTAACCCAATATGATGATACAAGATCGCTTGGAAATGGATATTTATATAATTTTTCTTTTTTAATTACGACTACTTGCATGCCTATCACCTCTTTTCTATTCTTTTTCTTGTTCTTTTTTACTTTTAGCTATTTCATTACTTTTTTCTTTATATAAATTTTGAATTTTTTTCATTGATAATTCTGTTTCTTCATCTAGAACACTACTACCCTTTATGTAAAAAATGCGATTTTTATTTTCCATATCACTAAATATATTATTTGTTGTGGGTCCTTTAATTGATTTTGATAATAATTCAATACATTTGGTCATATTTTTATTTAATTCATACAAGGTTTCTTGCATTTCATCTAATTTTTTTATTTTTTTCTTTTCTACACTTAATTTATTGTCAATTTCATTAATTATTTGTTTGGTTGTTTTTATGTTATTGTCTATTTTTTTTTCTTCTCTTTTTTCTTCCAAATTGTATCACACTCTCTACATTTCTATTCTTCTTATAGTATATCATGATTTTTAATTATTGTAAATTAATATATTCAAAAAAGCCTACTTAAAAGTAGGCTTAAATTATAGATCTCCTCTAAAATGTTTTAATTCATTTATAAATTTGTCATTTTCTTCATTTTCAGTAATATTATATAATTTGTTATTTTCTCTTTGTAGAAGTTCGCCAATGCTAATAACTGCTTCTTCTTCATCAACTATTTTAATTTGGTCTTTCTTTTGCATTAATTCTTCATAACTTATTATGGCGTCTTCTTCTTGTTTTATTTCATATTCAGTTCTGTTCATATCTTTATTGTCTTTGGCATCTTGCAATTTTTCTGACACTTCTTTTAAATATTCTTGATGAGGATTTTTAATATTTCTAGCATATTCATTAAAAGAATTCACTCTTGTACTATTTTCGCTAATATTTAAAGTGGTCTTATTTTCATTTTTTTCAATTTCTTCTTTTTGTTCTACACTAAGAGCAGTTGTAAGTTCTTGGGCCTTATTTTTCTCAAGCTCATATTTATTTTCTTTGGTTGTAATGCCAATTGGCGATGTTTGATTAAGTGACATTTCTCTTAGGATGTTTTTTTGATATGGTTTATTAGGAATATTAATTTCTGGTTTTTCAACTTTTATTTCTTCCTTAAAAATATCATGTTTAACGTTATCTATTAATTCATTATCATTATCATTATCTTTTTCATTTTTATAATTATTAATGTACTCTTCGGCAACAAATTTTTTTTCTTCAACTATTGGTTCAATCTTACTTGTAGTTTCATTTATTGATTTAGGAAAAAAATCAATTTTTGTTTCTTCTTGTTTTGTTGAAACTACTATATCTGACTCTTCTTTGCTATCTTTTGATATTGCTTCTTTTATTGGTATATCTTCGATGGTATTTCTTTGTATATTAATATTATCATGATTACTTGTATTTTTGGCTTTTGTATATAACATATATTTTAATTTTCTATTTTTATTTATCATAATTATAGAAAAAACTAATAATAGTATAATAACAATGATAACTCCCCAAAAAATTATTAAATTTAGACTATCTAAATTTTTATAAAAATCAATTATATAATCCATTACAATCATCCTTCATATTTATAATTAATTATACTAGTTACATATATAGCCGCTGTTTCTACCCTCATTACTCTTGCACCTAAGCTTACTGCTTCAAAGCCATTTTCTAAAAGTAATGATTCCTCTAAATTACTAAAACCGCCTTCTGGGCCAATGGCAAAAATAATACTTTTTATATCTTTTTTTAAATATTTATCAAGAAATTGTTTTTTTTCATTAACAGAACAAATTAGTTTTAAATCAGCATTTTCTTTAATTAATTCTTTTAATGTCATTACATTTTCTATAACTGGTATACTAGTTCTTTTTGATTGTTCACTAGCTTCTTTACATATCATATTCCATCTAGAATATTTTTTTTCAATTCTTGTATTATCCAGTTTAACGATGCTTCTTTCAGTTTTTATTGGAATAATTCTTTTAATTCCTAGTTCGGTTAATTTTTGAATAATTAAATCAAATTTTTGTTCTTGAACTAGAGCAACAGCAACGGTTAAATCAACTCCTAATTCTTTTGATTCAATTATTTCATCAATTATTTCTATTTTAAATGGAGACAATGATTTTATTATACAAATATATCCTTTTTCATTAAAAACAACCTCTATTTTGTCACTTTCTTTATATCGCATGACATTTTTTATATGATGGATATCACTATCATATAAAAAGAGTTCGTTGTCAATTTTATTTTTAGCAAAATATCTTTGCATACTTATCCCACCTTGATTTAAATTAATTATAGCAAAAATAAAGAAAAAAAGCATCTTATTTGATGCATTTTTTGTAGTTTTTAAAGTATTTTGAATCCTCTAAATCTGTATATGATAATTCTTCAAACATTTTCTTCTGATCACGTGATAGTTTTTCTGGAATAATTATTTTAGTTATAACATACATATCTCCTTTTCGTTTACTATTCACGTTTTCTACGCCCTTACCACGAAGACGCATTTTATCACCATTTTGTGTGCCTGCTGGAATTGTTAAATCAACATTTCCATATATAGTTGGAACTTCTTTTTTAACTCCTAGTACAGCTTCAGTTATTGTTAGAGGTAATTCAATATATATATCATCTTCATCTCTTTTATAAAATTCATGTTCTTTCACTATAAATTCTATATATAAGTCTCCATTAGAGCCGCCATTCGATCCTGCGCCACCTTTACCTGCAATGCGTAATCTATTGCCTGAATCTATGCCTGCAGGAACAGTTACGGTAATAGTTTTTCTATTAGTAACTTTACCACGTCCACGACATTCAGAGCATGTTTTTTCGAAAGTGCTTCCTGTACCTTTACAATATGGGCAAGTTGTTTTAGTTAGAAAACTTCCAAACATTGTTCTTTGTTCAGATGTTATTGTACCACTACCATGACATTCAGAACATGTTTTGGAATTAAATCCGCCTTTGCCATGGCATTCTTCGCAATCTTCTTCTACATCTATTTTTATATCTTTTTTTGTTCCATAAACTGCTTCATCAAATTCTAAGGTCATTCTGTGTAATACATCATTGCCTTTTCGTGGTCCATTTTCTCTTCTGCTTCTACCTCTACCAGTTGAAAATCCCATGCCTTCAAATATATCTTCAAAAATGTCTGATACGTTACCAAAGTCAAATCCTTCAAAACCTGAAAAACCTGCGCCACCATTTCCTGAAAAGGCACTATGACCAAATTGATCATATTGTTTTCTTTTTTCGGGATCTGATAAAACTGCATATGCTTCTTGTGCTTCTTTAAATTTTTCAGCAGCATTTTCTTCTTTTGAAACATCAGGATGATATTTTTTTGCCAGACGTCTAAATGCACTTTTTATATCGGCTTCACTGGCATTTTTATCTACTCCCAATACCTCATAGTAATCTCTTTTATTCATAAAATCTCCTTATACAAGTAAGAAGTTCTAGTATCCTAGAACTTTTTTATTTTTCTTCATATTCCGCATCAACAACATCGTCTTTATCATCTTTGTTTGATGTTTCTTGTGTTTCTTCTTTCTTAGATTCTTCGCTTGTATTTTGTTTTGCTGCTTCTTCATATACTTTTGTTGCTAATTCATTAGCTTTCTTTAGCAATTCATCTTTAGCATCTTTAATTTTTTCTAAGTCTTCTCCTTCAAGAGCTTTTTTAGTCTTTTCAATTAATTCTTCAGCTTCTGATTTATCTTTTTTAGATACTTTATCTCCTAAATCTTTAAGAGCTTTTTCAGTCATGAAAATTACTTGTTCTGCTTCATTTTTAGTATCTGCTGCTTCTTTCTTTTTGTTATCTTCTTCTTTATGTGCTTCGGCTTCTTTCATCATCTTATCAATTTCTTCATCACTTAATGTATTAGTTGCTGTAATTGTAATTGATTGTTCTTTATTTGTTCCTAAATCTTTTGCTTTTACATTAACAATACCATTTGCATCTATATCGAATGTTACTTCAATTTGTGGCACTCCACGTGGTGCTGGTGGAATATTTGTTAATTGGAAATTGCCAAGTGTCTTATTATCGCTTGCCATACTTCTTTCACCTTGTAATACATGAATGTCAACGGCTGGTTGATTATCTGCAGCAGTTGAAAATACTTGACTCTTACTTGTTGGAATAGTAGTATTTCTTGGAATTAGAACAGTCATTACCCCACCAAGAGTTTCGATACCAAGTGATAGTGGCGTAACATCAAGTAAAACTATGTCATTAACATCTCCAGTTAAAACACCGCCTTGGATAGCTGCACCCATGGCAACAACTTCATCTGGATTAACTTCTTTAGATGGTTCTTTGCCTAATTCTTTCTTTACTAGTTCTTGAACACATGGTATTCTTGTAGAGCCACCAACAAGTAATACTTTATCAATATCACTTTTTGATAATTTTGCATCTTTCATTGCTTTTCTAACTGGTTCTAGTGTAGATTCAACTAAGTCACTAATTAAATCTTCAAATTTTGCTTTGGTAAGATTCATATTTAAATGAATTGGTCCTTCTTCGCCTTGACTAATAAATGGTAATGATATTTCAGTTGATGACATTCCAGATAAATCTTTTTTAGCTTTTTCAGCAGCATCTTTTACCCTTTGCATTGCCATTTTATCGCTAGATAAATCGATGCCTGATTCCTTCTTGAATTCTTTTACCATCCAATCCATTATTCTTTCATCAAAGTCATCACCACCAAGTTTATTATTACCACTAGTTGATTTTACTTCAAATACTCCATCACCTAGTTCTAGAATAGATACATCGAATGTACCACCACCAAGGTCATATACTAAAACTGTTTGAGTTTTATCTTGTTTATCTAATCCATATGCTAAAGCAGCTGCAGTTGGTTCATTAATAATTCTTTCTACTTCCAAACCAGCAATTTTACCTGCATTTTTAGTAGCTTGACGTTGTGAATCGTTAAAGTATGCTGGTACTGTAATTACAGCTCTAGAAACTTTTTCACCTAAATATTCTTCAGCAGTTTTCTTTAAATCACCAAGTATCATTGCAGATATTTCTTCTGGCGTATAATCTTTATCATTAGCGTGTACTTTATCACTAGTACCCATTTTTCTTTTTATTGAAGATATTGTATCTTTATTTGTAACCATTTGGTTTTTGGCCTTTTGTCCAACAATTATATCTCCCTTTTTAAAAGCTACTACTGATGGTGTTGTACGCATTCCTTCTGGATTTGTTATAACTTTTGCTTCACCACCTTCATAAATAGCAACACAACTATTTGTTGTACCTAAATCAATTCCTATTATTTTACTCATATTTTATCTCTCCTTTTAATTATATTATTTTATTCATTTACTATAACCATTGCAAGACGCAATACTTTATCTTTATACATATATCCTTTTTGATATACTTTTAATACTGTACCTGATGGTTTTGTTTCATCTTTTTCTGTTGATATAGCTTGACTAGTTGCTGGATCAAATTCTTTATCCAAGCAATCAATTTCTTTTACTTCAAATTTATTTAATAATTCTTTTGTCTGATTATATACTAATCTAAAGCCTTCTAAAAACTTTGACGTCTCATCACCAAAATTATTGTCATCCATAGTAATGGCTCTTTCAAAATTATCTAGAATTGGCAAGAATCCTTTTAGTATGTCTTCTTCGGCATATTTAAGTATTCTGGCAGTTTCATCATCTTTTCTTTTTCGATAGTTAAGCAACTCTGCTTGAGCTCTTAAAACACTATCTTCAAGAACTTTAATTCTATTTGAAAGTAACTCAACAGTATCACTATCTTCGTGTTTACATTGACATTTTTCATCGCACTGGCATTCAACATTTTCTGTTTTTACTTCTTCTTTGCTTTCAGTTTTATGATTTTCTTTTTTACTCATCTTGACCTCATTTCTAATTATTACTATTATTTAATTCATCTATGTTTTCTTTTATATAATTAAGCAAATTAACAACTCGCTCGTAATCCATTCTCTTTGGACCTATTATGGCAATTGTTCCTTCTTCACCATTTATATTATATTTTGTTTTTACTACTGATACATCATTTGATAGTTCTGATTCTTTACCAATATAGACGTTAATACCATTATTTTCTTCTTCCATATCATTAATTGTACCAATATCATCAAACTTAGTTAACATTTCTTTTACTTTTTCAATGTTGTTAAATTCTGGTTGCTTTAAAAAATTATTTTTACCAGCAAAGTGAACATCACTTGCCTTGTTGGTAAAACTTGTAAATGCATCATAAAAGGCATTGTATAGTACCTCGTGTTGTTTTACATATTTCCCTATTATTGGCTTTACATCATATTCTAATTTTTCACTAATCTCATTTATCGGTGTACCAGCAATCATTTTATTTATCAAATTAACAGTTTTAATAACTTCTTCAATATCTGTATTTGGTAAATATAAATTTTTATATTCTACATAGCCTTTATCAGTTATTAGCATTGTTAGAATTTTATCATCATCTAATGATATTACTTCAACCTTTTTTAATTTATTATCGCTTGATGATTTTCCTAAGACGACAGATGTATAATTTGTGATTTCAGCGACCAATTCAAGACTTTTTTCAATAGCATCTGATAATACTAATGATTGATTATGAAAGATAGTTTGAAGTTTTAGCATGTCTTCGCCAGTAATATCTTTTGGCGTCATGATATTATCAACATAATACTTATATCCTGCTTCACTTGGTTGACGTCCTGATGCAAAATGATTTTTTTCGAGGAATCCTTTATCTTCAAGGATAACCATTTCATTTCTAATTGTGGCACTAGAACAATTTAAACTTTTACATATTTCGTTAGAACTTACTGGCTTTACTGTCTTAACATATTCTTCAACAATAAATTTTAATATATTTTTTTGCCTTTCAGTTATCAATTATATCACTTCCTTAGCAATGCTATTTTCTAACTGCTAAAATAATTATAGCATCATTTTTAGCAATGTCAATACCTAAATTGCTAATTTTTAATTTTTAACATTTAAAAAGGAGTAATTTTACTCCTTTGATTTCTTATCTTTATCTATCATTTCGTTTATAACTGTTCCAAATGACGCAATTCCTTCCATGTTAGATGGAATAATTATTTTAGTTGAATTTCCTGTTGCTAGTTTTTCTAGGGCTTCATAACTTTTAAGTGTTAAAACTGATGCATCAGCTTTGGCATCTTTTAGTAATTTAATACCATTTGCTTCGGCTTCTTTGATTTTTAATAATGCTTCAGCTTCACCTTCTGCAATTCTTATTTGAGATTCTTTTTTAGCTTCAGCTCTTAGAATAGCTGATTCTTTTTCTCCCTCAGCAATAAGAATACTAGATTTCTTTTCACCTTCTGCTTGAAGAATTTTTTCTCTTCTTTCACGTTCAGCGCGCATTTGCTTTTCCATGGCTTCTTGAATGTCGCGTGGCGGTAAAATATTTTTTACTTCAACTCTATTTACTTTTATTCCCCAAGGATCTGTTGCTTCATCTAGAATTGAACGCATTTTACTATTAATGATATCACGTGATGTTAATGTTTGGTCAAGTTCAAGTTCACCAATTAAATTTCTTAACGTTGTCGCTGTTAAATTTTCAATAGCATTAATTGGGTTTTCTACACCATAAGTGTATAATTTTGGGTTAGTTATTTGAAAATATACGACAGTATCAATTTGCATAGTAACATTATCCTTTGTAATAACAGGTTGTGGTGCAAAATCTTTTACAATTTCTTTCATTGTTGTTACATTAGCAATATGATCAATAAATGGTATTTTAAAATGTAATCCATTTCCCCATGTTTGATAATAAGATCCAAGTCTTTCAATTACATAGCTTTTAGCTTGTGGAACAATTTTAATACTTGGAATAATAATAATTAATAAAATAACAATAATAGCAATTAAAATTTCCATAATATCACTCCTCCATTCTTTCTACGGTTAATTTTGTGCTATTAATTTCTAATATTTTTACAGTACTGCCTTCTGGAATTGATTTATCTGATATGGCAGTCCATTTTTTACCATCGACTTTAACTTCTCCAGGATGATTTTTTGTAATCTTCTCGGTAACTATGCCTTCCATGCCTATAATTCTATCGAGATTAGTTTTTACTGATTGTGGCACTGCTTTTTTGACGATTTTTTTTGTAAGAAGCATAAAAATTAATCCAAAAATGACAAAAATAGCTATTTGAATAGTAACGTCTTCTAGAAATAATGATGATACCATAGCAAGTAAGCCACTTAAAACAAACCAAATGCTAACTAACGAAACTGTTGCCATTTCTAATATGGCAAGGCAAATCACAATTACTAGCCAAGTATAAAACATATTACACCTTCCTTTGCTTAATTATACTATATGGATTTTTTTTTATCAATAAAAAAAAGGCCGTAATTGACCTATTCTCCAAATAATCTGTTTTCGTCTCCTTGACAATATCCTTCACCAATTTTTTCGGCTTCAACAAATTCTTTTCCCATCATTTCACAGCCCATTTTAGTTACGGTATCTTTTAAATAACCTCCAAATATTTTAACAACGGCTATAGCAACTACAGTTATTAGTGAAATTATTAATACATATTCTACTAATGTTTGTCCTTTATTATTCAATTTTAGCATTACGTATCACCTACCTATTTTATAATTTAATTATATAATAAGTGCTTTATTATGTCAATCTTTAATTTCAATGTAGTCACCTGAGTCTAAATAAATAATTCCCTTTTTATTATCTAATTCATTTATAATAGAATTATATTTGTTTATCTTTGTAATTTTATTTAAAGTTACATATACATAATTTGAATCTACCATATAGAGAATAAATCTTTCTTTATCTACCTCATTTGGAGCGTATTCGATGTGAGATATTTTTAATAATATTTCATTATCTATTTTGTTAAAACTATCAACAAATTTATCATAAATATTATCAATATTATTTGTTAAATATGGTACATAATCTATTCTATAATTATTATCAACTTTCTTTTTTGATGATAATAATAATTTATTATTATATATGGCTATAGGTTTATATTCTTCAACATCAATGTATATTTTTGTAAATTTCTTTTTTATATTTGTTTTTTTTATGTATGGATTTTTTAATAGTTTTTCTTCGATATTTGAAAAATACATATCTATAAATGGTGGATAGTCAGTTAATTCAGATATTTCAATTATTTCTTTATCTGATAAAATGTTATTTCCACTTATATAAATATTTGTTAGTGGTTTATTTAAAATATACGCAGCAAAAAAACATAACCCTAAAAGTATTATTAATGTTAGTATTATTTTTTTTATATTAATTTTCTTTTTTGTTACGGTTATTTTAAGTTTTTTTGTTGCCATTTGATCACACCTACTCTATTATTATTTGCTCTAATTTTAATTCAACATTATATTTATCTTTTATTTCTTTTTTTATTTTATTTATTAGTTCGACAATATCTTTACCTTTGGCGTTACCCGTATTAACTATAAAATTAGCATGTTTTGTAGATATTTCAGCACCGTTAATACTATATCCTTTTAAATTACATTTTTCGATTAGTTCACCAGCATACATGTTCTCCGGATTTCTGAATACACTGCCAGCACTTGGCATATCTAGTGGTTGTGATGCAAGGCGCTTTTTTCTTCTTTCAATAATTTGTTGATTCATTTCTAAAGCATCCCCATAACCTAGTTTAAAAGTAGTTGATAAAACTATATATTGAGGATTTTTCTTTAAAAATGAGTCACGATAACTAAAGTCTAATTCTTCATTATTTAGCAATACTATTTCCAAATTTGCATTCAATGCTCTTACTTCTTTTACAATAGATGACATATCACTATTATAAGCGCCTGCATTCATAGCGGTAGATGCACCTACTTCTCCAGGAATGCCTGCTGCAAATGTTAAACCTGATAAGCCCCTATTACTTGTTTCTTGGGCTAATTTAATAAGTGAATAGCCAGCTTCAACAGTTACAATATTTTCATTATATTCAACTTTATTTAGATGTGTTAATTTAATAATTATTCCATCAAAATATTCTGTATTTAAAATTATATTTGATCCATTTCCTAAAATAAGATATTTAATATTTTTTTTCTTGATTTCTTTTAATATTAAAACTAATTCTTTTTCATCTTTAGGAAAAACAAGAAATGAACATTTAGAATCAATTCTATATGTATTATATTTTTTTAATGATGCATTTTCAATAAATTCTATGTTTTTTTCTTTAAAAAAATTTTTTATCATCCATTATCATTCCTTTTAAAACTTCATAAATTCTTTCGCCACTATCTTTAATTCCAAGTTTCTTTAAATTATTTTTAATACTATTATATTTTTCTTTGTCTGTTAAAGTATTATCTATTAATTTAATAAGATTTTCTTCATTTAAATCTTTTTCTTCAAGAATTAATGCAGCATTTTGGTTAACTAAATCCATCGCATTTTTATATTGATGGTTATTTGTAACATATGGGCTGGGAATAAAAATAGCGGGTATATTTAGGGCAAGAATTTCACTCATTGTTGATGCGCCAGCACGTGTTACCATTAAATCTGTTGATTTCATAAGTGCGGGCATTTCATAAATAAATGGAACTATTTTAACATTTGATGGAACGTCCAATGTTTTTACCTTTTCATAGTATGAATTACCTGTTACAAACATGACTTCATATTTTTTTTCTTTAAAAGAATTTAAAAAGGATACAATTTTATCATTAACGGTCTTACTTCCAAGACTTCCCATAACAATTAATACCAATTTTTTGTTTTTATCTAAGCCAAAACTTTCTTTGTTTGCTTTTTTAATTTTTATGGCTTTTTCACTACATGGGTTACCAGTTAATACAACTTTATCTTTAGGAAACTCATTTAATGTTGATGAAAACGATACACCAATCTTATCAGCATATTTTGTTAAATATTTATTTGATAATCCGACAACAGAATTTTGTTCATGAATGAATGTTTTTTTACCTAATTTTTTTGCTGCCCAAATAACTGGTCCTGTTACATAGCCTCCAGCACCTATTACGACATCTGGATTAAATTCCTTTATTATTTTTTTACACTTGTTTCTAGCACGTAAAAATTGATATAATACTTTAAAATTTTCCAATGTTAGTTTCCTTTTTAATCCACTAACAGTTATTTCTTGATAGTTAATTCCTAACTCTGGAATTAAATCTTTTTCCATTCTATCAGCAGTTCCAATATAAAGAATTTCGCTATCCGGTTCTTCTTCTTTAATTTTATTTATAATGGCAATTGCAGGATAAATATGTCCGCCTGTGCCTCCTGCACTAACAATTACTCTCATGTTACACCTCTATATAATTATATCATATATTAAGTTTTTTTGATTATTCTAT
>ERZ842401.944-NODE-944-length-43056-cov-9.344178_pt1 | contig 43056 bp, 43 predicted proteins | sample MGYA00521270_ERZ842401 | MGnify/ENA primary metagenome ERZ842401 (study PRJEB31892, sample SAMEA3878208) | bioreactor metagenome | biome: Moose rumen | place: Sweden | collected 2011-10 | study: EMG produced TPA metagenomics assembly of the PRJEB12797 data set... | reverse complement strand
TACTGTTCCGTTTTTATTTTTGGAATCTCTGTTCCATTTTAATTTTGGTTTAACATAAAACATTTTAAAAAACATATTTTTTATAATTTATATAACATTAATAAGCATTTTTTTAGACATTTTCAATTATTTGGCACAAAAATTGCATAAAGTGTAATAAGATATAATTAAATTTTGCGAGGTTTATAATGACTATTGCCAGCTTTATTCCTTCAGTAACCGGACTTACCGCAATGAGCCACTCACTTAATACCGTTGCTGATAATATTGTCAATATGCGTACTACAGGCTACAAACAACACGAAACTTTGTTCAATACTCTTTTAGGCGGTTCCGGATTCAACTATGGTGCACAAAGCGGTCTGCATTCTTCACGTACCGCTATTACCGGAGTTAATTATTGGGATCGCAATAATATTTTGCAGGAAGGATTGGTATCTAATACCGGTAACACATTCGATGTTGCTATATCCGGTAACAAAAATGCTTTTTTTACCGTCGTTGACGAGCAAGGCAATATCTACTATACTCGTGCCGGAGATTTTTCCAAAATCACTCAAGGCGATACAACATATCTTATAACTAACGGCGGTATGAACGTTCAAGGTTTTAAATCTATCAACGGCGGTGACGAGTTTGCCAATTCTTTCAGCGATATTATTCTTGATGCCCCGCAGTATATTCCACCGCGCACCACTACCGAGGCCAAAGTTATGGCTAATGTTCCCGCATCTGATGTCGATAGCAGTATTTACACCATTCGCATTTATGCTGACAACTACGACGGAGAAGATTTAAATATGATCTTTACCCGTGATACGAGCAAAGAAAATTCTTGGCTGTTAAGCTTTGCTATGCAAGACGGAACTGCCACCGGTGATACAACCGAAGTCCTGTTCAACTCGGACGGTTCCATCAAATCACCCGAGATTGTCAATGTAACGCTCCATTGGGACGACGGCACCGGCGATAATATTGCCATAGACTTGAGCGAAATGACACAATTTGCCTCCTCTTCTCAAATTACTAAAATTGAACAAAATGGTTCACCGGCAGCCAATCTTATCGGTTTAACTTTTGATGTTAACGGCGTTTTGCAGGCTAAATACGATAATGCTTCCCCTTATAATATTGCCAAATTAGCAATCACCGGTTTTACCGCTCCGGAGAATCTGGACGCTTACAACACAACTCTGTTCACCGCTAACGGTGAGGTCGGCAACAACTTCTTTGTTGATACGCAAGGTTTAATTGTTCCCTCTTCAATTGAAAATTCCACCGTCGATTTGGCCGAAGAATTTTCCAAGATGATTGTTACTCAACGCACATATTCGTTAAATGCTCAAAGTTTTACCGTCAATGACGAGATGCTTTCTTTGTTAATTGACTTGAAGAGCTGATTTTTATGAGTTGGGCAATAAAAATTTTTCTGTCAATATGGCATTGGTGGTTTAAGCTTCCCGACAAGGTTCGCTTTGTCTTGGTGGGTGGTTTTAATGCCTGCGTACAATATGGAATTTATGTTATTTTGTTGTTAGTTTGGGATGAAGGACACTACCAATCAGCTCTTATAACTTCTTGGATTTTATCAACTTTTTCTTCCTTTACCACGCAAAAAGTTTTTGTTTTCTGCACGACGGGTAATTGGTTTATCTGGCTGAAAGAATACGTTAAATGCTTAGGTGTATGGGTTATTTCTTATCTGATAAATGCCTTAATGCTGTGGTTTTTTGTCGCCCTATGCGGAATTAATCCTTACCTTGGGCAAATCATCGCCGTTGCCTGCACCACCGTATCAAGCTATATTTTAATGAAATATTTTGCTTTCAAAAGATAATGTTTGCTGCTACTTAACCCAAAAATTCTTGGTAAACAATACTAACATAGTCATCACTTCCAAACGGCCCAATAACATCGCAAATGATAATATAATCTTTATCTCATTACCGTAATCGGCATATCCTTTGACTCCGGCACTACCGATAACACTTCCCACATTGGTAATACAAGATAAAACCATTCCTAAAGCATTCTCAAACTCTATGCCACACAAAGAAACAGCCGAAGTTAACACAACAATACTGAAAAAATAAGCGGCAAAAAATACCATTACCGAATGCCCTACTGCCGAATTAACATTGATTTTACCGATTTTAAGCGGCACCATTCTGTTAGGTTCGGTAATAGTAATCATTGCGCGTTTCATCTGTGCTATGATTACCTGCCAACGAAAGATTTTTACCGAACCGCTGGTAGATCCGCTACAACCACCGGTAAGAGTAAAAATTACCGTTGCTGTCGCGGCGAATGTTCCCCAGCGCCAATAAGTATCGGCGGCATATCCGGTTGATGAGGCTAAAGATACCACATCAAACGCCGCTTTGCGTAAAGCTTCAACCCCCGATGCAATACCGGAAAAATGTAAATATCCCCACATCACCAAAATATATAATAATAAAATTTTTACAAACGCCCCGACTTGTCCCGAACGCAACTGCCCGAAACGTCTAGTTGCGGCTAAATTATAATAAAATGCTAACGGACAAGCTCCTAGAAACATAAATAATATCGTTATCCATTCAATCGGAGCACTGGAAAAAGCTGCTATTGACGCATCGCGTGTCGAAGTTCCGCTGGTAGATATGGTTGACATTGCGTGGCATATAGCCTCAAACCACCCCATTCCGGCACAATGTAAACTTAAAAAACACAAAGCAATCAACGTAATATAAACAATAATTATTCTCTTAGCCATATAACTTATCTTCGGCATAAACTTCTCGTTTACATCGGAATTTTCTCGCTGAAACAATTGCATTCCGCCAATTCCCAAAAAGGGCAACATAGCCGTGGCAAAAATTACAATTCCCACCCCGCCTAAACCGTTAAGTACCGATCTCCATAATAAAATAGCTTGCGGTAATTTTTCCACATTAGTAAAGGTTGATACACCGGTTGTCGTAATACCGGAAAATCCTTCCCAAATCGCATCAATCGGCTTTAACCCGTAAAAAGCAAAAGGCAATGCTGAAAACAACGCTACTGATGACCAACTTAAAACCGTAAGTAAATATGCTTGTCTTATAGACATATCCTTAATTTCGCCGCGATTACTTAAATACAACGACACTCCGATAAATACAGCTATCACGGCCGAATTGACGAATGCCGGCCAAATATTACCGCCATAATACACATCAACGACCGCCGGCAACAACATCGCACCGCCTAAAACGCTGATAAAATAACCGCAGATCATTAAAACCGGTTGCCACATAGTGCATTGCCTTTTAATATAAACTTATGTTTTGAGCCCAACCTTTATCAACCAATGTATGATTAACGCTCATCCCGTCGACAAAACAAATTGCCGTAGCTTTATTTTGAGAAGTATAGGCTCCGATATGACAATTTGCCTGCTTTCCGTCAAAATTATCAATCATATATGCTCCGGCTTCACTTGCTGCCTGACTGCGTGGTGTCGTATATACCCCGTACAAAAATACCTCACGGTTCCCTACCAATACTTCGTTGGCATTAATCACCGTAAACCTGCCGCTGATTTCCTCCGGCTCATCAATATAAGTCAGCCCCAATTCATCTTTATGCTTAAAATATACTTGCGATCTGCTCTTTTGCGGTTCATTATTAGCCGAAACATTGGCCTCCGCAATTTCAACAACTGTTGCCGGTACATCTCCCACACTTCCATTATCCGCGACTAAAACTTCATCATTTTGTTGAAAATTATTCTCTTCACTATATCCGTCGAATGTTGCTCGCTGGCCTTGCGGCTTAATATCATACGCCTCAATATCATCAGTTTTTTTACTGTTTACATTGGCGGCTTTATATACCTCGCCTCTTAACATTTTATTATATTGATTAATCGCTTTATCTTTTACCGGCATCAACACATCTTGGCCTTTATTATAATATTTATTTAATTGCGTTTTATACCATCCGGGCATACTCGAGAAATCTACCTTAAAGGCAAAATAGGGCACGCCTATAAGCAGAAACACCAATAATACCACCAAAATTATAAAAGCTTTGGGATGAATAAACGGGTATAAAATAAAACGAAAAAAACGATTAACCCATTTCATTACTCCGGTACTTGGTCTGATTTCATCATCTCTTTCTCTTCGTTTAAACATTTTGCGCACTCCCGTATTTAACTTTCATTTCTTCTGTTTTTTCCACAGTAATACGTTCAAACAGCATATCACCAACCTCAAATCCTTCACCGCCTTTTAAAAATTGCATTTCTGCAGCGACGTCAAAATCTTTCAAGGAGCTCATTGAGCATCTCAACTTATCCAACATTTTTTGTGCGGTCTGCGGCATAATCGGGGCACTTAATAAAGCAAAAATTCTAATTAAATTAATGCAACAGCGTAAAATAACTTTAGCACGTTGCTCATCTTCTTTAATAACATTCCACGGCTCTGCTGTCGAAATATAATTATTACCCTCAACCCAAACAGCTCTTAATTCGCCTAAAGCTTTACGAAATTCCATCGTCTCCATATAACGAATATAATCATCAACCCGCCTTTGCAATGCTGTCGTCAAATCTTTTTCCATTGCAGATAATTCGCCCCCCTCGGGCACAAAATTACCTAGTTTTGCTGAGGTCATTTTCAACACACGCGAGACGAAATTGCCTAAAACCCCGTTTAAATCCTTATTTATCGTGCCGGTAAACAACTCCCAAGTAAATGAAGCATCCGAAGATTCCGGCGAATTAGCCATAATCCAATAACGCCAATAATCAACCGGAAATTCTTTCACTGCATCTTCAGCAAAAATCCCACGATTTTCCGATTTGGAAAATTTGCCCCCATCGTAAGTTAAATAGCTGAAACCTTTCAAGAAATCCACCTGCGTCCAATTCTCCTCCGTTCCCAACAATGTCGCCGGAAAAGTAATTGAGTGATACGGTACATTATCTTTGCCCATAAACTCCACATGGCGCACCTCTTTAGGATTTAACCACCAATCCTGCCAATGGCGATTACCCTTATCTAAAGCTTCCCATTGTTTGGTTATACCGATATAACCGATCGGCGCGTCAAACCACACATAAAAAACCTTATCCTCATATCCGGGTTTATTAACCGGAAATCCCCACTTCAAATCGCGCGTTATACAACGTTCCTGCAAACCTTCTTTTAACCACTTTAGAGCAATAGTGTAAGCTACATCCGGCCAAAACGGCTCTTTGGTTTTTACCCATTCAGCCAATTTACTTTCTAACTTAGGCAGATTAAGAAACAGATGCTTGGTTTCACGAACTTCCAAATTTTTGCTGCCCGAAATTGTACTTTTGGCGTCAATCAACTCGGTCGGCTCCAAAACTCGTGTACAATTTTCACATTGATCTCCTCTGGCCTTATCATAACCGCAATAAGGGCAAGTTCCGGTGATATATCTGTCGGCCAAAAACATATTATCATCTATCGAATAAACCTGTTTTATTGCTTTTTCTTCAATATACCCGTTCTTATCAAGTTGCTCAAAAATATGATATGTCGCTTCTTTATTTTCTTGAGTTGAAGTGCGACCGAAAAAATCGAATGATAATTCAAAATCCTTATAGGTTTTGGCGTGGCGTTCGTGATTCATATCACAGTAACTTTGCACATCCATACCGGCCTTGAGAGCACCGACCTCTGAGGTTGTGCCGTGTTCATCGGTTCCGCAAATGTATAAAACCTCCTGTCCCATCATACGCTCAAATCTGGCATACACATCAGATGGTAATAAACATCCGGCCATATGTCCCAAATGCGGTACCCCGTTAATATACGGCAAAGCCGAGGTTACTAAGATTTTAGACATTTTAACTTCAACTCCCATCAACAAATCCTAAACGACTTCCTCAATTTAGACTACTTAAACTTGATTAACAAGTAAAAAAATAACCTTTTTATACTAAAATAACGGAATATTTTTTTATAAAAACCCGATAATCTTTAACTTTTATTTAGATTTGTTTGTTAGACTCGGCTTTAAATATGACATTTTTGCACTTTAAGGATATAAATAATGTTGATTAACTATATAGATAACATTGATATTTTTGGCTTGAGCGGCTTGTTGTTACGTTGTTTGGTTACTTTAATCACCTCTTTGATATTGGTTTTACTGAGCGGCAAAAAAATTATCGCCCTATTACATAAACACCAATCCATCGGTCAACCCATACGCCGAGACGGTCCGCAAAGTCACTTATTAACTAAAAAAGGCACACCGACAATGGGTGGCATTATGATATTGGGTGCCGCAATAATATCCATATTATTATTCGATGATCTGCATTGTCGAGCAGTTTGGGTAGGATGCGGTGTATTAATAATATACGGGCTTATAGGTTTTGCCGATGATTACCTCAAGGTAACCCGCCAATCATCTAATGCGATGACTGCCAAAATGAAGTTATTACTGCAATTTACAACTGCTTTGGCGGCGATTGCTATTATTTCTTACGACACACCAGAAAATTATCGTTTTATTTTAAATATTCCTTATTTCAATTGGCAATTTAATATCGGCTGGCTTTATATAATTTTTGCGATGATTGTTATAGCCGGAGCTTCTAACGGCGTTAACTTAAGCGATGGTTTAGATGGTTTAGCCGCCGGACTTTTAAGCACAATTTATACAGTATTTGCCGTTTTTGCTTATATTACTGCTCTTTCCTTAGATATTCAATCATCATTAACCGCGATTCCTTTTGCCGGAGAGGTCGCAGTTATGTGTTCGGCTTTAATCGGCGCTTGTTTGGGATTCCTTTGGTTTAATCGCAAACCGGCAAAGGTATTTATGGGCGACACCGGCTCACTGGCTTTAGGAGCTTTTTTAGGTATGGTTGCCGTAATGCTTAAACAAGAAATTATATTGGCAATCGCCGGTTTTGTCTTCGTCGGTGAATCACTTTCGGTAATAATACAGGTTTACTATTTCAAAATCACCCACGGCAAAAGATTCTTCAAAATGGCCCCTATTCATCACCATTTTGAACAATTAGGCTGGAGTGAAACCAAGGTGGTAAGAAGTTTTTGGGCAGCCGGTTTATTTTTTGCCGCTCTCGGACTTATGGCGTTGATATAAAAAGAGGCGATAATGGAATTGTTTTTTTCACGTTCAAGTCACAACATTTTTGCTCGTTGGTGGTGGACCGTTGATAAAATTCTTTTGGCTATGGTTATATTCCTAGTCGGTTGCGGTTTTGTTTTATCATTTTCGGCCTCGCCTGCGGTTGCCGAACGCATCAATCGTTCAACCTACTACTTTGTTTGGCATCACAGTATTTATATGTGTTTGGCTTTTACCGCCCTGTTATTTTTTTCTATGCAAGATTTGAAGTGGATAAGACGATTAGCCATATTAGGATATATCGGCGCCATAATATTATTAATCGCAACTTTGTTTTTCGGTTACGAAATAAAAGGAGCACGGCGTTGGATAAAACTCGGTTTTCAAATGCAGCCGTCGGAATTTTTAAAACCGGTATTTATTGTTTGCACGGCTTGGCTATTTGAAATGCAGCGTCAGTATAAAAACTTCAAAGGTATTTGGATAAGTTTCGGACTTTTGGGTTTAACTTGTATTTTGCTTTTGCGGCAACCTGATTATGGTATGACTGCGGTAGTTACAGCCGTATGGTTTACCCAACTGTTTTTAAGCGGCGTACCGCTGAAAAAATGTTTTATCTTGATCATTCCTTTAATTTTAATGTTTGTAATTGCCTATTTTGCTTTACCTCACGTACAGGTAAGATTAAACCAAATGCTTAACGGTATGCTATCTGGAGATATTCCTTATCAAGTAAAAAAATCACTTGAAGCGTTTAAAAACGGAGGTTTTTGGGGTGTAGGCGTCGGCGAAGGCGTGGTTAAAATGCATATTCCCGATGCACACACTGATTTTATTTTTCCGGTTGCCGCCGAAGAATACGGACTGTTTTTATGTTTACTTATTGTTTTAGCTTACGGCATTGTCGTAACCCGTTCAATGATTTTAAGTTCTCGTGAAAACAATATGTTTATTGTGTTATCGGTTTGCGGACTGGCTATAAGTTTCGGTCTGCAAGCCTTAATTAATATGGCATCAACTTTGCAACTCGGTCCTACCAAAGGTATGGCTTTACCTTTAATATCCAGTGGTGGTTCTTCTCTTTTAGGTTCATCCATAGGTATTGGTATGTTGCTTGCTTTAACTCGTAAAAATGTTCATGCGGAGAATAAAGACGATGAAACAACGTAATAACAAAACCATAGTTTTAACGGCCGGCGGTACCGGCGGTCATATCTACCCGGCCGAAGCTCTGGCAACCGAACTCAGCAATCGCGGTTATGAGGTGATATTTTATACCGATGAACGCGGTTTGGGAAATTATCAAGGACATTTGAGCCAATTAGAAATTAAAACCATAGCTTCGGGAAGTGTTATCGGTAAAAATTTCCAAACCAAATTCATCAGTTTACTCAAAGTAGGCATCGGTATTTTGCAAGCTGCCGTTAATATGCTGGTTAAACGACCTCGAGCCGTAGTCGGATTCGGCGGTTATGCTTCTTTTCCTACCTGTGTAGCAGCAATTATTTTGCGCATTCCTTTAATCATACACGAACAAAACTCCGTAATGAGCCGCACTAATCGCTTACTGGCTCCTTTTGCACGTTGGTGTGCGCAAAGCTTCAATCACGTAAAAAATACACCGCAGCAAGCTAAAACTTTTTTAAGCGGTATGCCTGTAAGAGAAAATATTATATCTCTTTATAAACAACCTCGCCAGCCGTGGAATCGACAACAAAAATTCATTATTTTAGTTTTGGGCGGTTCCCAAGGCGCACACATTTTCAGCGAAGCGATTCCTCAAGCCTTATCCTTACTGCCTGAAGAATATCAGAAACAAATTTTTGTGTATCAGCAATGTCGCAAAGATGATGAAGGCTTGGTAACAACCGCTTATCAAAAGCTCGGTATTGACGCCACAATAGCTCCTTTCTTCAATAATATGGCGGAATTGTATCAAAAATCTCACCTTATGATTTCACGTTCCGGAGCCTCGTCAATTTATGAAATAACCGCAACGGGCATTCCGGCAATTCTGGTTCCTTTACCCACCGCCGCGGATAACCATCAATATTACAATGCTAAAGAACTTAGCGACGGAGAAAGCGCCGTTTTGATTGAACAAAAAGATTTTCAAGCTTCGGCTTTATCCGCAGAAATTAAAAAACTTATGGATGATAACAAAACTTGGCAAAAAATCTCCGATAATGCTAAGCATTTTGCCATTATTGATGCCCAAGCTCGTTTAGCAAACAAAATTGATGCCATAAAATAAGAGAGGAATTTATGTTTGGTAGAAAAAAGTCATCTTTGCTTGATATACTTCCTAAGGTTCGCGGAAAATATAAAGTTGACGAACCATTAAGTAAGCATACGTGGTTCGGCGTGGGCGGACCTGCCGAAGTTATGTATTTTCCGGAAGATATTGAAGATTTAGCGGATTTTATCAAAAAACGGCCTTATAATTTGCCGATTTTCCTCATTGGCAGCGGTTCCAATATTTTGGTACGTGACGGAGGTATCCCCGGTGTTGTAATTAAGCTGTCGGCAAATTCATTTCGCAATTGGAAATTACAAAGCACAAGCATCAAATGCGGTGCCGGTCTTAAAAATAGCGAATTAAAAAAAATTATGTTAGATAATAACATCGGCGGTCTGGAGTTTTTGGTATCTATTCCCGGAAGCTTGGGCGGAGCCGTTAAAACCAACGCCGGTTGTTTCGGCAAAGAACTCAAAGACGTATTATTGAGTGCGATTGTCATTAACGAGAACGGTGAAGAACTGGAAGTCGGTGCCGATAATTTCAATTTCGGCTATCGCTGCAGTTTCTTTCCCGAAGACTGGATTGTGGTATCTATGACCTTAAAAATAATTCCGCAAGAACGCGCCATCACTGCACAAATAATTGATGAACAAAAAAATTATCGCCTTAAAACTCAACCGATTAATGCCAAAACCGCCGGTTCAACTTTTAAGAATCCCGATGGATTACGCGCTTGGGAATTAATTAAAAACACCCAAAGTAATTTACTTAAATTCAACGACGCCGAAGTTTCGGATAAACATTGTAACTTTCTGATAAACACCGGCTCTGCCACTGCTCAAGATATTGAAAATCTCGGTGAAGCCATAATTAAGCAGGTAAAACAGGAAACCGGTATAACTCTTGAATGGGAAGTTAAGCGAGTTGGTGTGAAAAATAAATGACCGAAAATTTAAAACCTAAAACTTCTAATATTCGCAAGGTTGCCCTGCTTTGGCCGCAGCGGTTGCGGGTAATGCTGGAACTTTTTACGGTCATATTCATAGTATCAGCATTAATTATTATTATTCGTTACGATTTAGTGGCTAAACAATCGCAATCTTTACGTAATTTTATGGTGCAACACATAGGAACTTACGGTTTTACTCTTGATGACGTATATATCAGCGGACATAATCGCACGCTTGCTTCGGATATAAACCAAGCTTTGCAACTTAAACGCGGGGATAATTTTTTTGAAATATCACCGGCACTTATTAAGCATCGTTTGGAAAACCTGCCCTGGGTAAGAGATGTAACGGTTAAACGAAGTTTTCTCCCCAATATTTTACAGATTCATATTAAAGAAAAAGAGGTTTTAGCCCTGTGGCAACTCAACGGGAGATTATATCCTTTGGATTATGACGGCTATGTTATTGAGGCCGAGTATCGTCCGGCTGAATCGGTATTGTTGGTTATAGGACAAGAAGCTCCCGAGCACCTCAATGAGCTTTTAACTATGATTAAAAACATTGATGAAACTTATCTGCAGCGTCTCAAAGCCGCTAATTACATTTCACAGCGCCGCTGGAACTTAATTTTTGACAATCTTGATAACGGCGTTACGGTAAAATTACCTGAAGACAATACTGTTGCGGCTCTGACAAAATTAATAAATTTAGATAAAAAAACCTCCATTCTTAAACGTAAATTAACCATCATTGATTTAAGATTAGATGGTAAGATGGTAATAAAAATGCGTAAAAGTCGCGGCAAATAACGATTTTTGCCGCTGTAACGGCGAAATAAAAGATTAATAACGGGAGGCTATTTTGACGCATAGTTTTGGAAAAACGGCAATCATTGCAGCTTTAGATATAGGTTCATCTAAAGTAAGTTGTATTATTGCAAGAGTATCCAAAGACAAAAAAATTAATGTTGTCGGTTACGGCTATAATGCCTCCAAAGGTATCAAAAACGGAGCAATTACCGATATTGCCCAAGCTACCCTTTCAATCGGCAATGCCGTACAAGATGCCGAACAGATGGCCAACGAAACCATTGATAAAGTGATAGTAAGTATTGGCGGCGAAAAAGTTCGCAGCGTTATGAAAACAGCCTCTATGGCCTTAAACAAGAATCGTCCGATAGGTGATGCCGAACTGGAAAAACTTTATCTTAAAGGAACTTCCAAAATAGATGTCGGCGAATATAGTTTAATTCACTGCATTAACAACAGCTTTCATCTTGACGGCGGTGAAATGATTAAAGATCCGCGCAATTTATTCGGTGAGGAATTATCTATTAATATATTACTGGGTTTAGTACCGGAAAACATTTGCCGCAATCTGAGCACAGTTACCGAAAATGCCCATCTGGATATAAATGGCCGCGTTTTTGATTCTTACGCTTCGGGTTTGGCTTGCTTGGTCGATGACGAAAAAGAGATGGGATCAACAATCGTAGATATGGGAGGAGGCAGTACCTCTTTAACCACATTTAAAGACGGTCATCCTGTGCATTTTGCCTCAATTCCGGTGGGCGGGGCTAATGTTACCAACGATATTGCTTATGGTTTGTCAACCTCATTTTCTCACGCCGAGCGTCTAAAAACCCTGCACGGATGTGCTTTTTTAACCTCGCAAGATGCTATTGATACCATTAATGTTTATCCGGTAGGCGAGGAAGATGACAGTTGTATTAAACATCTACCAAAATCCGAATTGATTAATATTATAGCTCCGCGTATTGAAGAAACTTTTGAAATGGTAGCTCGTAAGCTTTCCGATATTGGTTTAAGCGGAGATTCATCGCACCGTGTAGTATTAACCGGAGGAGCCTCACAACTTTCCGGCGTAGTTAATGTCGCCGAAATGATTTTAGATAAACACGTGCGTTTAGGACGACCTCGCAATATTTTAAATTTACCCGAAACCCTAAATTCAGCAGCCTTCTCTACCGCTGTCGGGATGTTACTTTTTGACGTAGGTTGTACCGAAAGACGCCCCAAAAAAATTATAAGTAAACCATCTTCAGGAAATTCCGGTTGGCTGGATAGCGCCGGTATTTGGCTTAAAACCCTTTGGGGCTAAAATTTCTTCTATTTTTTTTAATTTGGTAACCAAAACTTAAGGTATTTGCACATATACTTTCAGTAATTGATATTTGAGTTAATTTTTTTGGTTGAGGAGTAAACTTCCTATGAGTATTAAACTGGCTGTTCCCGAGAAGAATGTTGTACAATTAAAACCCCGTATTTCAGTCATAGGTGTCGGTGGCGGCGGCGGTAATGCCGTTAACAATATGATTGAAAAAAACTTGGAAGGTATTGATTTTATAGTAGCCAATACCGATGCTCAAGCTTTGGAAAATTCCAAGACACAGCGTCGTATCCAATTAGGCCTTACTACAACTAAAGGTTTAGGTGCCGGAGCACGTCCCGAAATCGGTAAAATTGCTGCTGAAGAAGCTTTAGATGACATTAAACGTGAATTAGAGGGCGCCAATATGGTATTCATCACCGCCGGTATGGGCGGCGGCACCGGTTCGGGTGCCGCACCGGTTGTGGCTAAAGTTGCCAAAGAACAAGGTATTTTAACCGTCGGTGTAGTCACTAAACCATTCCAATTTGAAGGCAAAAAACGTTCGCAAACGGCGGAGAACGCTTTGATTAATTTTACTAAAGAAGTTGACAGTATTATTGTCATTCCCAACCAAAACCTCTTTAGAATAGCCAATAAAGATACTACCTTGATTGACGCCTTTGTTATGGCAGATAATGTTCTTTATGATGGTGTACGCTCCATCACCGATTTAATGATGAAACCCGGACTTATCAATCTTGATTTTGCCGATGTTAAAGCTATTATGGAAGATCAAGGTAAAGCAATAATGGGAACCGGCGAAGCTGAAGGTGAAGATCGCGCCATCAAAGCAGCCGAACAAGCGTTATCCAATCCGTTGCTTGATGATTGTTCAATGAAAGGAGCCAAAGGCGTATTAATCAACATTACCGCCAGTCAAGACGTCACCATTATGGAAATTAACGATGCGGTTAATCGTATTAAAGATGAAGTCGATGAAGATGCCAACATTATTTTCGGCTCCAGTTTTGATGACACTTTAGAGGGAAAAATCCGCGTATCAATTGTTGCTACCGGTATTGATGAAACCCAAAAAGCAACCCGACCGTTTATCAATGAAATGCCTAAACCGACACCGCAAGCGGAAATCACAACAACCAACAATGACCAAGAAGAAACCTTAATCCCAAATACCGTTTCAACTTCGCAACCAGAAGATTTATCCGCCGTGCTTAAACAAATATCCGGCGAAATCCAATCCGAAAATCCGATTGAAGAACCGACGCCGACAGCCGAAATCGTTGCCTTCAATCAACCCGAAGAAAATACGGAAATTCCGGTTGATGAAAATCCTCTTGAAGATTACGATAATATCGAAAAATCTTCCGTTATTACCGATATGCCCAACTCCTCGGCATTATTTAAAGCGATAATTAACAATGAACCTTCGTCCAAAGAAGAAGTTGCCGCCACCACACAACCGCTTGACTTAACTACTCCGGATGAGGAAGATATATTCGTTCCCAAAACAGCATTACATATGCCCAAAGAAGAACCAGAACTGTTTCCTAATCCTACAGCCGTCGTTCAAACCCCTCAGCCTAAAGAAGAGGAAGAAGAGCAACTTATTGTTAACGAGCCGGAACATCGCCGTCGCAGTTTTATTGAAATAATGACGGGGCGTTCAATTGCTAAACGCAATCAACAGAAACAAAAACAAGCTCAACGCGTACAAGAACCGGTTATGAGCTTAACCGGCAACGATGAGGAAGATAAGGTAAATCTGGAAATTCCATCATTCCTTCGCCGTAAATAGCCCTTCTATTCATGGGAAAATCGGAGAATTAGGCTTTGTTTTGCTAATCTCCGATTTTTTATGATTTAACGCAAAACACTCATTTGAGTTAATTTAAATTTTTCTTGCAATATTTTTGTATTTATCATATTAACCTCTTAACATTAGTTTTAATTTCAAGGTATAATCAATGTCATCACAGTTTGCCCGCACGGAACTCCTTTTGGGACGCGAAGCTTTAGATAAACTAGCATCGTCACGAGTGGCCGTTTTCGGACTTGGCGGTGTCGGTGGCTATGTTGTGGAAGCTCTTGCACGTTCAGGCATCGGGGCACTTGACTTGATTGATAATGACACCATTACCTTAAGTAATCTTAATCGGCAAATTTTTGCCACTCATTCCACTGTCGGTATGCCCAAAGCTGAAGTTGCGGCCCGACGTGTTGCCGATATTAATCCGTCTTGCAGTGTTACCGTTCATCAGACTTTTTTTCTACCAGAAACCTCTCATCAATTTGATTTTCGCAAATATGATTATGTAGTTGATGCCATTGATACCGTCAGTGGTAAAATTGAACTGATTATACAAGCTCAAGCTGCTCAAACGCCTGTAATTTCAGCTATGGGCGCCGGTAACAAACTTGATCCGACGGCCTTTGAAGTTGCTGATATTTACCAAACATCAGTATGCCCGCTGGCACACGTTATGCGTAAAGAATTGCGTCGCCGCGGCATTAAACAACTAAAGGTTGTTTACTCAAAAGAAAAACCGCAATCATCCGGTATCTTCGATTCTGAAACCGATAACCATAACACGCACCGCAAAGCTGTTCCTGCTTCAATTGCCTTTGTACCTTCGGTTGTCGGTTTAATTATTGCCGGAGAAGTTATTAAGGATTTAATAACCGCTAGGAATTAGCTTTATTCAACATTTTTTGAATATAGCGGCCTTGATAAAGATTGATACCCAAAGAATTACCCACTTCAACTGCCGACATATCATCAATACGACATAGTATCATCTTGGCGCGTTCGGCTTTATTGGCGTAATCCATAAAATGCTTATCATTACTCATAATATTGGCAAAATCCTTATGCCAAATAATCTTCATAAAATCACAATCTAAATCTGCCCGATTTATGTAGGCTAATTTATCTACCGTAATCCCGTCTATACACATCCGATATCCTCTTGACTTGGCGAAAGTCCTCGCCAAATCAAAAGAGCGCATATCACTGAAAATATCTTCCAGTTGCAACTCTAAGACTATCGTTTTTCGCATTGAAGCATCCGTACTATCATCAAAACGTAAAAAAGCATCGGATAATATCGTGGCCACGTTAATATTAACACTGAAATTACCCCGCAAAGCTCCGTCATCGTGTCTGGCAATTATTTCCAAGACTCGCCTGTCCAAAGTTTCCGTCAAAGCCAAAAACAACCAATTATTTGAATAAACATCTACCCCCGGCAGCAATAAATCCCGCATATCCGGTATTGAAACATAAACTTCTTCAAATACTCTCTGCGGTTGTGCTTTACCGATAACGGCACAGACCGCCTGTCTTCTGATAAAACTCGAAAAATCCGATACCGCTATAATCTTTTGTAATTTATCCAACATCTCTGATGTTAAAACTTGTTTATTATCTTTCTTTTCAACAATCTCTGTTATATGGTCTGTTTTTTCACTCGGATTGTTATTTCGCACATCGGATAATGCCAACTTATTCAATAAAGCACCATAATCTTTGATTAAATCGATATATTCAGCGATTTTACTTTCCAATAAATCCGAAGCTTGTGCAATCTTCTCATCTTCCTGCAACAAAAAGCGAGCTTTTACCAAATCAGATGAAACTTCATCTTGCGTATCTTTATCAAAAATCACCAATATATCACTGTTAGGTAAATCAAACAATTTCGCCTTGTTATCATTTATCAACGCCGTAAAAATATCCTGCAACGCATCAAGTTTATTCTCTGTACGCAAATTTTTATTCAACTTGCTGAACGCAATATACAATCCCCTCTTTCCGACTAAATCTTTGCCGGTATTTTGTAGAAAATTGATTACCTGTTTAACTTGCGAATTATCCGTCATATCCGGCTCCCGCTTTCCAAAATATCAATGTTTGAACACTGTGATCTAAATCCGCCGGCAACCAACCGCTTCCGCTTCAAGCAATCTTGCTGAGTGCATACTTTCCCTTGAGGGCATTTGCGTCTTATAACAGCAACCTCCAAATTATCAATATAAGGACCTTGAAACATCTTGATTGAATTATTTAATCCCCAGCGCACAGCTTTTTCATCTTGCACTTTAGCTAAAATAAATTTCTCGGTTCCCAAAGTTGCTATTATTTCTTTAATTTTATCCGCATCGGTTACAAATTCTTCCATCAACGGATGCCAGAAAATTTTAATATAATCCGGCTGTAACGCCGTCACATTAAGAGCTCGCAACATCTCAATACTGACGGCATCAAGCAAAATTTTGCCCCCCATTCGATGTAAAAATTCCTTTGCATCAAAATACGTTACGGGCTTGCTTAAAATGTCCATCGCTTGTACTTCAACAATAATTTCTTGATTATTTTGTTGTATTATTTTAGCAAATTCTTCAAACTCCGGAGAAAACACTGTCGATAAATTCAAGTTAATACTGACCTTGTCTGTTTTATTTTTTATCTCTGAATAAGCAAATGAGGCCATCGTTTTTTTATCCAAAGTCTGCGTCAAATACAAAAACAACCATTTATTAGCCGTTAAATCTACACGCTTATCAAATTGCCCGCTTAAATCTTTAACCGCAACAAAAAACTCATCAAAAACAACTTCAAACTTCCCGCCGCCCATTAATTTCAGCACATTTTGGTGTTTAATCAAATCCACCATACTGATTGAATCCAGATGGTTTTTCACCGCTTCAATTTGTCCGGCATCTACCTCCAATTTATCCGGTGGCATACTGTCTTCACCGCTAACCATCAAGTCATTTACTTTTCCTAAAAGATTCTCAAACTCTTCCGGATTATATAATCTGGCAAATTCATTAGCCTTATCGTCAGTCCAAATCGGGTCGGTAACCAAACCGCTACGTAATTTTTTAACTGCTCCATCAACCAATTCCGCTGTAATTTTCTTCCCCAACAACGCAATATCACCATTGGTAAAGACAAACATTGTCCCCTCTGCAATAACTACCAGATTATCAAACATTCGTGCTACAACTCTGATAAAACGGGGATGGCGATTCTTAGGTTTTAATTTAGATATATTGATATACAAAACTTTGTATTCGGAACGATTACGCAGAATACGCACCATAGTTTCCACAAAAAACTTTTCGCTTTCAAACCTTGTCCCGTCAGACATCAACACACCTTTTGCAATCTAAAACTCTATCAAGTTAAGCATTAAACCATATCATATGCAAGCAAATATTTATGTTTTTTCACCCTTGGTCCTTACCGATGTTAATCATTCGGTTGCTGTTAACGGCCAAGATAATTCCAAAGCCCATCATAACCGATACGATAACCGTACCGCCATAAGAAATCAGCGGCAAAGGTACGCCGACTACCGGCAATATTCCCAGCACCATAGATATATTAATTATTACATACAAAAAATAACTGCTTGCCAAACCGATAGCCGTCATTTTGGCAAAATAACTTGAACTGCGTAACGCAAAAAAGTAACTGTAAGCTATAATTAAAAAATTCAGAGCTATCACTAAGATACCTCCTATCATTCCGAATTCTTCCGATAACATCGTAAAAATAAAATCCGTATGCTTTTCCGGCAAAAAATTCAAATGGCTTTGTGAACCGTTAAGAAATCCTTTGCCGAATACTCCTCCCGAACCTAGGGCAATTTTTGATTGAATAATATGATAACCGGCTCCCAAGGGATCACGTTCCGGATCTAAAAAAGTCAGCACCCGATTTTTTTGATAATTGTGTAAAAAATGCCAAGCTATCGGCAATGCAGCAATAGCTCCGAATATTACAACTCCGAATTTCCACAATTGTACGCCGGCAGCAAAAAACATCGCTCCGGCAGTCAACAACAACATAATTGCCGTACCTAAATCAGGTTGTATTATCACTAATACCACCGGAATCATAACCATTACCGCCGGAAGTAAAATTCCTTTTATGCTTTCGATTCTTTGTAAAGTTGAAGAATTAAAATATCGCGCCAAAGCTAAAACCAATGCGATTTTCATTAATTCCGACGGTTGTAATTTCATAAATCCCAAATTAATCCACCTTTGTGCTCCCATACCGATGTGCCCGCCGATTTCAACAACAATCAATAATCCCAACACTAAAAAATAAAACCAATAAGCATAGCGCAAAAAAAATCGCAAATCCACAAACGCCAGTGCCAACATAATTACAAAGCCCAAACCGAAACGCATCAACTGTTTTGATGCCCAAGGTTGCCAGCTCCCGTTTGCTGCCGAATATAATACGACAACTCCGATAGTTCCCAACAATATAATAAGCAGAACATAAAAGAAACTTATATTCCAGAACTTATCACTTATGCTTAATCGCTGTCCTCTAAAACTCGTTTCGTAACTTTTATACATCTTCTAATCCACCGGTTTATCTGTTGCATCCAATTTTAAGGCTTCCAGCAACATTCCTGCTGCAATCGGCGCTGCCACTTTCGAACCTGAACGTCCGTGTTCTACCATAACCGCTATACCGTATTTGGGATTATCGTAAGGAGCATAAGCCACAAACAATGCGTGATCACGATATTTCCAAGGCAAATCTTCTTGTTTTATTACCCCGCTCTGTCTTTCTCGCATACTGATGCGTTTAACCTGTGCCGAACCGGTTTTACCGGCCATCTGCTGACCATTAAAAGTAAAAGCTGCTCCCAAAGCGGTACCGCCGGCTACATTAACCACCTCATACATACCTCTTTTGATTAATTCCATATTCTGTTCGGATAATCCCATATTTTTCCACGCCGGATATTCGCCGTTTTCAACTTTACGAAACGTCGGCTCAACCTCATAGCCGCCGTTGGCCAGTCGCGACACCATCACTGCAAGCTGTATCGGGGTTGTTAAAATGTATCCTTGACCGATACCGGAAATTATGGTTTCTCCTAATTGCCACGGTTCGCCGAACCTTTTCTTTTTCCACTCGGCATCCGGTATTAAACCATCTTTTTCGTTTTCTATACCGATATTAGTCTTTTTACCTAAGCCGAAACGTCGAGCCATTGCCGCAATTTTAGCAATCCCCAATTTTTGTGCCGTTTCATAAAAGAAAATATCACAGGAATGTTGTAACGCTTGTACTATATTTAATGCACCGTGACCTTCTCTCTTCCAACAGTGAAAAGTGTGGTTGCCCAGTAACATCTTACCGTTGCAATTTGTATGTTTACTGCGATTGATTATACCGCTTTCCAAAGCCGCCATACCAACTACTGTTTTAAAAGTCGAACCGGGAGAATATAATCCGGCAACCGCCTTATTTAACAAAGGCTTTTTTTCGTCGCTGTTTAATTTTTTCCAATTTTCTACCGACAAACCTCCGGTAAACATATTCGGATCAAATGACGGTGCTGAAGCAAATGCCAAAACCTCACCGGTATCTACCTTCATCATTACCACTGCACCGCTTTCTTCGCCCAAAAGTTCATAAGCTTTTTTTTGTAACCTTACATCCAAGCTTAAATCTACTCTTTTACCTTGAACGCCTTCCATCAGTTCAATTTCTTTCATCACGCGACCGAGCGCATTAACTTCAACTTTGATATTACCGGCCTTACCGCGTAATTCTTTCTCATATAGACGTTCAACTCCGGATTTACCAATCTTAAATCCCGGAACCTCCAACAAAGGATCATCTTTCTCGTCTTTATCCGATACTGCCGAAACATAACCTATAATATGCGCCATAATATTACCGTAAGGATAATATCTTGATAATCCTTCATCAATAATAACCCCCGGTAAATCTGGCAAATTAAGCAAAATCTGTGTTGCTTGCTCCCAAGTCAAATTATCTTTCAATTTTATCGGCACAAACCGACGATTACGTTTTAAATCTCGACGCACCCTCTTTTCTTCATCTTCACTCAGCGGCATAATCTTTTTAAATGACTGTATTGTTTTATCAATACTTAATGTCTGCTCCGCTACAATCATTGCTTGAAAATTTTGCCGATTACCGGCTAAGACATTACCGTGTCGATCATATATAATTCCTCGAGCCGGCACCAAAAGTCTTGTGGATATGCGATTCTCATCAGATAGCGTTTTATATTTATCCGCTTGATAAACTTGAAGATAATACAATCTGAAAATTATCATTATCAATAACATCAGCTGTAAACAACACAGAAAAATCGTGCGGCTGATTAAAACTTTACCCTTATCATTATCCCGATTCATAGCTCATCATCATCCTGTAAAAAACAACTCTGCATAAAAGCAAAGACCATTGATAAAAGCGGATAAATTGCCGCACCGATAAGATAAGAAAATATCACTATAGAAATCGGTAAAAAATGCGCATAATAAATTGACGCTATTAACCACTTTAACAGCATTGCCGCCAACGACATCGCCATAAATCCGTACCATATAACAATAAACGAACGCCCGTTAAAATACTTGCGCAAGTTACTCATCAGTAAATACATCACCAAATAAGTAAATAAACCCAATCCGAACATTGAAGAACTCATCACTCCGTCGATTAATCCCATAACCGCTACAGATTTCAAATCAAACAAATCGGGACGATACATCATCCAAAAATAAATCGCCACCAACCCTAAATCCGGACGAATATTATTAAACAACTTAATGTAAATAGGTAAATACGAAAACATTACAAAGATTATGGCCGACACCGGTGGCAAAATTCTTTGCAACCAAGAAACCGCTTCCTCCTGCCAGTCTTCATCAATCATCGCCACCCTCATCAAGTAAGCCGCCGATATTATAATTAACTATTTTAACGTATTCTAACTTTTCTAATGAGGCAAACAATTTAATTTTGATTTCATTCTTTAATACGGATACTACATAACCGACCGGCAATCCCGCAGGGAAAACTCCCGAAACTCCGGAAGTTACGATACGGTCACCGATATTAATCTCGGCATCAAGCGGCGTAAAAATCAATTTCGGCATCGCTGTATTATCTCCGCTCAATATTCCTCTTATACGTGTATTTTCCACCATAACCGGAATTTTTGAACTTATATCAGTCAAAAGTATCACCTTGGCATAATTACCTTTTTTCTTATCAATTCTGCCTACAACGCCGCTGTTTGACAAAACAATATCGCCTTTGTTTACTTTTTCCTCTCCGACATAGGCCGACATTGTATGAGCAAAAGCGCCACTCTCTTCTGCCATCATTTTGGCTGAAACGAATTCCGCCTTCGGTAAAGGCACATAATTAAGCAAATCCACCAATAGTTTGTTTTCTATTTCCAGAGATTTATAACGATCTTGCAATTGCCGTAAAGCATCATTCTCTTGGCGTAATCGTTCATTATCATCACTTAAATGCATCCACGACTTTATATGCTCATAGGAACGTGTTAATATTTTGGCCGGCCAAACCAACACCCCGACTATCGGAGCCGCTGCATTGTAAGCCGCCCCGCTTGAATATTCCAGTACCAGCGACTGATTCTTATCCAACAGCATTAAAATCAACGAGGCCACGAACAGAGAAACCAGCGCAAATTTCTTTAATAGCACTCTTAATTGATTAAAACGTAAAAATAAACTGCGGCGACGTTTCATTAGCTGAACTCTTATTCCTTATTTCAAGCAAAAAACCTGCTACAAAATATGCTTTTGGCAGGCTTTTTTTATAAAAATCTCACCAAGACATTAATACATTGACGACAATATAGTCTTCAATCTGCCGATATCTTCCAAAGCCTTACCTGTACCTTTAGCAACACAAGCTAATGGAGTTTCAGCTAAAGATACCGGTAATCCGGTTGCACTACGCAATACCTGATCCAAATTAGTCAGCAACGCACCGCCACCGGTCAGCACGATGCCCTTATCGACAATATCAGCGGCCAGTTCGGGAGCAGTATGTTCCAAAGCAACCTTCACCGCTTCAACAATTTGCGACACCGGCTCAGCCAATGCTTCCGCAACCTGACGCTCGGAAATTACGATTTCCTTAGGTACGCCGTTCATCAAATCACGCCCTTTAATTTCATAAGTGCGACCATCACCCTTTTCCGGCACACAAGCCGAACCGATTTCTTTTTTAATCTTTTCGGCACTACCCTCACCTACAAGCAAATTATGGTTGCGACGAATGTAAGATATAATCGCATCATCCATTTTATCACCGCCGACTCTCACCGAACGCGCATATACAATGCCTCCCAACGACAACACCGCCACCTCGGTAGTACCGCCGCCAATATCAACTACCATTGAACCTGCCGGCTCGGTAACCGGTAAATCAGCACCGATTGCCGCGGCCATCGGCTCCTCAATCAACCAAACCTTGCGCGCACCAGCCGCATCGGCACTCTCTTGAATAGCTCTGCGCTCAACCGCCGTCGATCCCGAAGGAACGCAAATAATAATCATCGGCATAGCAAAACGTTTGTAACTATGCACTTTGCGGATAAAATATTTAATCATTTCCTCGGCAATTTCAAAATCGGCAATAACGCCGTCCCGCAAAGGACGAATAGCGTGAATATTTCCCGGAGTACGTCCCAACATTTGTTTAGCCTCATTACCGACCGCTAAAATGCGCTTTTTACCCCGATACTCTTCAATTGCCACCACTGACGGCTCATTCAGTACAATACCTTTGCCCTTAACATAAACCAAAGTATTGGCCGTTCCCAAATCGATTGCCATATCTGCAGACAGCCATCCCATTAACTTTGAAAACATATTTTTCATACTCCGCAAACTATAATTTTAACAACTGTTCTAAGTTTTATACCCCATTTCACCTTATAGCAATAATAAATTTTGTTTTTTAACATAAAAAAATATTTTTTTACCCGCGATTCCTAAACCACGTTAATTGCCTTTTGGCATATTGTCTTGAGTGCAATACTGCTGATTTCACTGCTTCATCTAAAGTAATATGCCCTTTAAGATATTCCTTCAATTCCGGAACTCCGATTGCTTTCATTGCCGGAAAATTATCCGGAATATTGCGGGCTAAAAGCGCTCTGACTTCATCGATTGCTCCTATTTTTACCATTTGCTCAAAACGCACCGCACATCTTTGTTCTAACACTTTCAGCTTTGGCAACAGAGTAATTTTGCTAAAATTCGTATCGGCAAGTTTTCTTATCAATGGCTTGGCAAACCATTCTGCTATTGATGTTCCGGTATCAATTTTTATCTCCAATGCACGGCGCACCCGAGTATTATCACCGGGATTGACCATCTGTGCTCCCTCGGCATCAATTTTTTGCAAATATTCCCAGGCCCCACTGACACCTTTTTGCATTATTTGCGCTACTTCCGCTTTGACCTCATCTTTGGTTTCGGGAATTGGCGATACTCCTTTAATCAAACTTTCAATATAAAATCCTGTGCCGCCGGTTATAATCGGTAATTTACCTTGCGCCAGAACCTGCTTAATCGCGATCACCGCTAAATCCAACCATTCGGTAACACTTCCCTGCTTTTCCGGCGGAAATATACCATAAAGCAGGTGTTCTGCCTTTTGCTTGTCTTCTTTACTCGGAGCTGCCGTAATAATCGAAATATCTTGATAAACCTGCATAGCATCGGCGTTAATCACTACTCCGTTATAACGCATTGCTAAATCCAAAGCCAAACTCGACTTACCCGAAGCGGTAGGCCCTTGTACCACCATCACACCGCCATCACGCGGTTTGGTTATATTCAGCTCTTCAATTTGCGACATTTAGCGCTCCTAACCAATTTATCGCACAATTGCTCATAATTCCAACCTAAAGCAAATTTTATCTGTTCCGGCACCAACGACAAAGATGTCATTCCCGGATTGGTATTTATTTCCAGCAATACTACACCATCTTGTGAATTATAACGAAAATCACAACGCGACAGCGTATCACATCCTAGAGCTTTATGTAATATTTCGGCATAATGCAAACAAACTTCTTTAACTTTATCAGGAATTTCAGCCGGTAAAATATGTTTGGTAAGCCCTCCGGTATACTTGGCTTCATAATCATAAAATTTATTCTCCGGTCGTAACTCGGTCACGGCATAAGCTTTCCCCTCAAAACACATAGCCGTTAGTTCCTGACCGGCTATATATTCTTCAACCAAGAGTTCGACTTCATCACTGTCATACTTTACCTTTTGCCAATCTTTTGCATTTTCAACGACGTATACTCCTGCTGATGAACCATCGGCAACCGGTTTTACCACCAGAGGTAATTTAATTTTGCTTCCCTCTTTACGAAGTTGGACATAAGTCGTCAACTCATCTGCCGCAACTTTGATGCCACATTTTTGCGCCACTAATTTGGTAAAATGTTTATTCATTCCAATTGCTGATGCCGTCAGTCCGGAGTGCGTGTACGGTATTTGCAGACAATCCAACAAACCTTGAATCTCGCCGTCTTCGCCCCAGTTACCATACAATCCGTTATATACAACGTCGGGTTTTTCTTTTTTTATCACATCTAATAATTTCCAAGTATCAACCCAATCGTGAAACACAACTTCATACCCGCAGTTTCTTAAAGCTTGAGCAATATCTTGCGCCGAATTTAAACTGACTTCACGTTCATTGGAAAAACCTCCGGCTACAAGCAAAACTTTCTTAATTTTCATTTTTACCTCTTTTAATTAGCAAATTTTATGCTATCATACATCGCAAATCTTAACGAAAGAATAAAAGAAATGAAATCTTATAAGTTTTTTTTACTGACTTTACTGTTTTTCAGCACCTCAGCTCAAGCCTTTACCGTAGATCATAATTTTTTGGTATCCATAGGCGCTTTTGATGCCGCTAAAGTAAATTTCAGCTATACTCTTAACGCCAAAGACTACAATATAAACTCCCAAGTAACAACCAACGGTTTTTTTAACACATTATACCCATTTACTGCTCGATACGATACTTCCGGCGACATCTTTAACGATAAATTAATTTCGCGTGATTATCACTATACCTCACAATCTCGTTTTAAAAACCGCAGCAAACAAGTTTTTTTTGATGATACCGGTCACCCTATATCCCAAGTAGTAGTAAGCAATTCTCATAAAAAGAACCGCGAATTTTCTCCTGCTCCTGCTCCGGCTGATACTTTTGATTTGCAAACCATTATGATGAAAATTGCCTACCAATACAATCAACTTGGTTTTTGCAACAGCGAAATGACGGTTTATGATGGCAAACGGCTGTTTAACGTCACGGTAACCGATTACGGCTCCGAAGAATTAGCTATATCGGATAATTCTCCTTATCACGGCACTGCCCAGCGATGCTCTTTACAAATCAGCAAAAACCTCAATGATGATGACGATACTTTATGGGAATTTGCCGCCAACAAATCTATTGATTTTTTGATTATGCGTGATAAAACATCGAACAGACCGTTTATTGCTCGCGTCAAAATCAAAGATACTCCCTTAGGCGAGCTCAATGCTTATGCCACTGATATAAAAATAGAGGAATGATATGTTAGACAAAGCTGAATTATTACTTCCTGCCGGCTCTCTGGTTAAATTAAAAACCGCCGTATTATATGGTGCTGATGCCGTTTATGCCGGAACTCCCGATATGTGTTTGCGCGCTCAATCCAAATTTTCGATTGAAGAATTGCGCGAAGGCATCGATTTTGTTCACGCCAAGGGAAAAAAAATCTACCTCACACTTAATCTGTTTATGCATAATTGCGATGTTGAAAAACTTCCCTCTTTTATTGCCACTTTACGCCAATTACAACCCGATGGGGTATTAATCGCCGATCCGGGAGTATTCCAATATGTCAAAGAAACCGCGCCGGAGTTAAATTTATTCGTATCCACCCAAGCAAATATTTGCTCATGGGCCGCAGTTAAATTTTGGCAATCTATGGGAGCCAAACTATGCGTTTTGGGGCGTGAAGTAACTTTTGAGGAAGTTAAAGAAATTCGCAACAAATGTCCTGATATTTTACTGGAAACCTTTATGCACGGCGCTATGTGTATGTCTTATTCCGGACGTTGTTTGATTTCCAATTATTTGGCAGACCGCTCGGCTAACCAAGGCAAATGCGCTCACTGCTGTCGTTGGCATTATAAATTACATATACGCCTGAAAGACGGCTCGGTTAAAGACCTTATCATTGATGAACATAATAAAGATTCTTTTGAATTTTTACTTCAAGAAGATTTTCGCCCCGGTGAATATTACGAAGTAGTGGAAGATGAACACGGCGGGTATATGCTCAACTCCAAAGATATGTGCTTGATGCCCAAACTTCCCGATTTACTATCTGTAGGCTTGGATTCGCTAAAAGTTGAAGGTCGTAATAAAACCGAATATTATGCTGCGGTTGTCGCACGCGCCTATCGCCAAGCCATTGATGATTGGTATAACTCTCCCTCTGACTGGGATTATCAAAAATATATGCCGGAATTGGAAACTCTGCAAAATCGCGGCTATTGTCTGGGATTTCATAACGGCAAATTAACTAACATAAGTCAAAACTACGAATACACCCGCACCTTGGGTGACTGGCTGTTTGCCGGCTCAATCACTCGCTGGGAAGGCAATGAAGCTGTTATGGAAATTCGTAACTATATCAATTCAAACGAAGAATTTGAATTTTTAATCCCCGGCACTTTAGATGTAATCAAGCTGAAACTATCAGAATTTAAGGATGCTTACACCGGCGAAATCTCTGCAAAAGTATCGGCAGGCGAAGGCAAGTCAATTCGTTTATCACCGACAGATTGGCCTTTACCGATTGATAAGATAAAAAAAATATTACCGCAATATACTGTTGCCCGCAAATTTCAGCCGCTTCAAGGCGAACAAGCCGATATGCTGCACCGCAAGCAAGCCGACTATTACAAACTTTGTAATGATTAATTTATGCTTTGCGACTGTTTGAGCACATCCGATGCGGCCGATTGTAAACGCTCCATCCGCTCGGCATCAATATAATTGCCGTATTCCTCATACAACTTTTGTAAAAAGATTGCAGCTTGGGCAACTTTAGCGGCTTTATCAAATATTGTACCTCCGACATTGTTAGCTGCCTGCAACATATTCATTCCCAAACTTAATTTGGCGTGATATGAAGCCGGCACCCCTATCGCTTTATGCCACCACTCAAAGGCTTTATCTAAATCATTACCTCGCGCATAAGAATGAGCTAATTTATCATAAGCCCACAACAGCAATGTATTACGTTTAAGTGAATTATCGGATTGACACTCAACATTATTCTCGCAAAAATCAATTACCTCGTGAAATGCTTTACGGGTGGTGTTTTCTCTGGCTTTAACCGCCAAAGCATACGCTTCCACAATATCTTTAGGCATTATATCACTCTCTTTTACAACTCACATTGCCGGACAATTTTTACAACCGCAACGCGAATTGCCTCCGTCACGCAGGCAATATTCATCACGATTAAGTTTATATTGATGGAAAATTGCACAATCTTCACAAAGACAACCTTTATCCTCTTCAATACAATTGCTTTCTCCGTAAGCACAAAACATTCCTTCAAAATGTTCCAGATTATCCAATCCTTCCATCATTCTGAATAAATTAACCGGATAATTTTTGATTTTACATTCAACAGTATAAGACGGACATTCGCTGCAACGACACTTTTTTAAATTTTCTTTAGTTTTTGCAACTTGTAACATCTTTTTTCTCCTTGCCTGATTAAAACTGAACATCCTTTTATATAAGAATATTTTTTTTCCCTCCAATAAAACCTGCGGCTATATTATACTGAAATTATTACAAAAAAAATTCCGAAGTGCTTTCGGAATTTTTTAAGACAAATTTTCAATAAATTTAACTAATCGACCTCTTCATCATTTTTATCTTCTTTGTTGTGAATATATTGGCTTTTTGCCATATCAACAATCAAGTCAAATAAATGTTTGGCCAACCGACGATTACTGATTTTATAATAAGCTTTAACCAACTCCAAAGTTTCAAGCTTACGCATCGGGTCAGCTTCAAACGCGGTGTTTTCTTCACACATTACTGTATCATCGGAAGTGCGACGATTGCTGAAAGCCCGCGGGCTGTGCGATACTGTTCTCTCATCCATATCATCATAGAAAAAACCGATAGGAGTATCCATCACTACGGCAAAATCCCATAAACGACTGGCACTAACACGATTTAAGCCCTTTTCATATTTTTGTACTTGCTGAAAAGTCAGTCCCAATTTCATACCTAAAGCTTCTTGGCTCCACCCCAACAAATTACGTCTTATTTTAATGCGTTTCCCCACATGTACATCAATCGGATTCGGCTCTCCTTGAGGTGTGCGTCCCCGACTGCTTTTTCTTGATACTACCATTTTTTATCTCCTGTTAGACAACTTCATCGCATTTTTTATAACACCCAATCCGATTAAAATCAAGCACAATATTAAGGTAATTTGATTCCCTATCCAACTATAAGTTGTAGTTTTTACCAAAGGATAATCTAAAGTAACATCACTTACCTGTTTTACGTTTAACGGCAAAACTCCTTTTTCTCTGCCTAAAGGGTCAATAACACCACTGATACCGCCGTTGGCTGCGCGTACCACGCTAATTCCCTCTTCAATTGCACGAAACTTGGCTGCAACCCAATGTTGATAAGGTCCGGCAGAATCTCCGTACCAACCGTCATTAGTTAAATTAACCAAAAAATCCGGACGCCTTTTTTCTTCTACGACTTGATGCGGAAAGATTATTTCATAGCAAATTGCCGCCCCTAGTTTAATCCCATCAGATAAGTCAAAAGTTTCTGCTCCGTTACCGACACCGAACTCACCGACAGCATTAGCTACCGGTTGGATAAACCGCGGCAAATACTTTCTTAAGGGAATATATTCGCCAAATGGAACCAAGTGTGATTTATGATAATATCCTTTAATCCCACCTTGCGCACTAATCATCACCATTGAATTATGTGGGCGATATGCCCCGTCAATATATTGATAACTTATCATACCGGTCAATAATGTTGCTGAAGCGTTCAGCTTATCGGTTATTTGCTTTAAGTGTTCTTCATCTCTATCTAATATAAAAGGTGAAGCCGTTTCACCCCAAACAATGATATCCGGTGAAGAACGATTGACACTGAAACTCATCTTCAAATATTGCGCAAAATTACTCTCCGCCTGCTCGGCTGTCCATTTCATATTTTGCGGAATACTCGGTTGCACAATACGCACCATTTTGTTCATTGATTTAAGATGAGTATCATTCAAACGATAATTACCGAAAACATACCATCCGCCGATAATAATCAACCACGCAGATATTACATTAATAAAAGACTTTCTGTTGCGGTGCAGCAACCATATTCCTCCGGAAGTATAAAACATAATCGCTGCTAAAGATGTCAAATAAGCCCCGCCTAATGCAGCATTTTGTATCATCGGTAAACTGAAAGCCCAACTGTATCCCAACAAATTCCAAGGAAATCCGGTTAGAATAAAACTGCGCAACCATTCGGATATAACCCAAACTCCAGAAAACACCAACCATTTTGCAATAGTATCCTGCAGCTTAAAAGATGCCCACATCGGTAATATCACAAACAAACCGAAAAATCCGCCGGCAGCAAGCAACGTAATCGGATATAACCAGCCGAATTTTTCCGGCTCAATCAACAAGGCATTGCCTACCCAAGAAAAACTGAAAGCAAAATGCGCAAAACCGAACCAATATCCTATACCTATTGCTTGTTTGACACTCTTCGCATTAGCAGAAAGATAAAACAATAAACTAAAAGCAACCACTCCGAGCCAAACTTGAAAATACGGAGCAAAAATCAGTGCGCTCAACGCTCCCGCAATAAATGCCGATAATTTATAAAATCTGTTTATTTTTGCTATCATTGTCACTTTAATAATCAATTGCTTTACGGACGAATAATCATCGCTTTTTTAATCTGCGTAGGATCGGCTTCCAAAATTCTAAACTTAATTCCATCCATTCCATTGATAACTTCTCCTTTGGTAGGAACTCTTTGAATAAGATGGAAAATCAAACTGTTAAGCGTATCAATATCATCGATCTCTTCTTCTTTTAATCCCTTATACAAATCAAGACCGCAAACATTTTTTATTTCATCAAGCTCTGCCTTGCCTTCGGCTAAAACATTACCGTTATTTTGTCGGCAAATCACCGGATCATCTTCGTGATCATACTCATCTTCTATGTCACCGACAATTTCTTCCAACAAATCCTCAATCGTGACCAATCCGTCAATACCTCCGTATTCGTCAACCACCATTGCCATATGAATTTTATCTTGTTGCATTTCCCTCAACAAGTCCATCACTCTCTTCTCCGGCGACACAAACTTAACTTTGTCACTGATAACATCAGTTACTTTGAGGTCTTTTTGCTTTTGCAACACTCCTTTAACCAAATCAATCACGTGAACTATACCAACGACATCATCTAATGAATCCCCGTAAATCGGAATTCGTGAATGTCCTTGTTCAATCATCAATTCGGCCAAATCAAAAATATTACCGCTTTTGGGGAAAGCTATAATTTCCGCTCGCGGGATCATTGCATTTTCAATATGGCGATCACGCAAATCCAATACATTATTCAATAACAACTGCTCATGCCGACTGAAATCACTTTCGCCGTTCTCCGCTGCTTCTTCAATTAAATCTTCAATGGTTTCACGCACATTTTCCTGCTGTCTGCGATGAAATAATCGCTTAAAAATTCCGCAAGACTGATTATCTTCTTCCGCCATTTTAATCTTTATCCTCCTCATAAGGATTATTAATATTCATTAAAGCCAAAATTTTTCTTTCTAATTCTTCCATTTCCTCGGCCTGTTCATCTTCTTGATGGTCATACCCCATTAAATGCAATATTCCGTGCACCAAAAGATGTGCAAAATGATGCTTAAGGGCAATTTGTTTCAACTCTGCCTCTTGCGCCAAAACTTCATAAGCAATGACAATATCACCTAACTCAACTGCCGACATATTTTTTATCTCTTCGGTAAAATCCGGAGCATCTAAATTGGCAAAAGATAAAACATTAGTGGGTTTGTTTATGCCGCGAAATTCTTTATTAAGTTGTTGAATTTCTCTTGCATCGGCCAACAATAAATTAATATTAATCGGTTTGCCGCATTTTTCGCCGTCAAACTTCGCCCAAGCCTTATGTTCGTGCAAATACCCTACAGTTAGCGCAAAAACTTTTTCAGCATCATCTTCGACGTCGGCATATTCCTGCCAAATACCGTCTTCAACTATAACTTCAATATGATCTTTATTCATCACCATATTCTTTTTTACTTTTATCTTCATAAGCCTTAACTATTTTGGCAACCAGCCCGTGCCTTACGACATCGGCGGCCGAGAAACGTACCGAACCGATATTGGATGTTCCTTTTAACACATCCAAAGCATCGCGCAAACCGGAAATAACTCCTCTGGGTAAATCGACTTGACTTAAATCACCGTTTACAACCATACGGGAATTTTCACCCAACCGAGTTAAAAACATTTTCATTTGCATCGGTGTGGTATTTTGTGCTTCATCTAAAATGATAAAAGCATTGGATAAAGTACGTCCGCGCATAAACGCCAACGGTGCGATTTCGATTTCACCTAAAGCAATTTTTTTATCGACCTGTTCAGCCGGTAACATCTCATATAAGGCATCATAAAGCGGACGCAGATAAGGATCAACTTTATCTTTTAAGTCGCCGGGAAGAAAACCTAAATTCTCACCTGCTTCCACCGCCGGACGTGATAAAATGATTTTATCGATTACGCCTTCCAACATCATAGATACAGCCAAAGCCACCGCCAAATAAGTTTTACCGGTTCCGGCAGGACCAAGGCCGAATACCAGCTCGTTATTCATCATTGTTTGAATATATTCAGCTTGAGTAGCCGAACGCGGATAAATATGACGTTTTTTAGTTTTTAATACCAAATTACTCAAATCCACAGCTTCCTGTGTGGTAACATTATCACCGCTCAGCCGCACGGCAGCATTAACTTCCTGCTCCCCGATTTCAATACCTCGACTTACTTTATTATATAACACATCAATTGCTGTTTTTGCTTGTTCCGCAGCCGTCTTTTTTCCTTTTATGGTTATTTTGTTACCGAAAGAACTTATTTCTACTCCCAAAATTTTTTCAATCAGCCGTAAATTTGCATCTTGCGATCCGACCATTTGTTGCACTAACGTATTATTAAACAATTCAAATGAAACTTCAGTCATATTAATTTACCTCATTTAGTATAGTGCCGGATAAAGAATTCATCGTAGCACTTTCAACTTTTACATTAACTATTTTACCCTTCAATGACGCATCGGCTTTTGCATATAAATTCTGCATATAAGGAGTGCGCCCCGAAAGCTGGCCGGTATGGCGCCCGTCATTTTCAAACAATACCGACGTTATTCTACCAATCATTTCTTTATTAAAGCTTAACTGATAGGCAAATAATTTCTTTTGTAAAGCACCTAATCGTTCTTTTTTTATCTTTTCGGGAATTTGCCCCTCATACTCCGCCGCCGGAGTCCCCGGACGCGGTGAATATTTGAACGAAAATGCCGTGATAAACTTAACTTTATCGACTAAATCCATTGTTGCGGCAAAATCTTCTTCCGATTCTGTAGGAAAACCGACTATAAAATCCGAAGCAAACCTTAAATCGGGATTAGCTTGGCGCAGTTTATCAATTATCTCCAAATATTGCTTCGAGGTATGACGGCGATTCATCAATTTTAAAATCCTATCAGACCCCGATTGTACCGGCAGATGTAGGTAAGGCATTAAAATCGGTAAATTTTTGTGACAGGCAATCAAATCAGCGTCAATATCAGCCGGATAAGATGTTGTATAGCGCAAACGTTTCAAACCGTCGATTTCAGATAATTTATTCAACAGATATGCCAAATTACGCTCTTTCCCCGAAACATCTTCTCCGTGATAAGAATTAACATTCTGCCCTAAAAGATTAAGCTCTGATGCTCCGTCATTAACTAATTTGCGCGCCTCTTTAACAACATCTTCGACAGGACGCGAGGTTTCAACACCGCGAGTGTAAGGTACAACACAGTATGTACAAAAATTATTGCAGCCTTCTTGAATAGCTATAAAAGAACACGCCCCTTCAGCAGTATTCTCCCCCAAATAATCGAATTTAGACTCCGGCGGGAAATCGGTATCAATAAACATCTCATCGCCGTTACCTTCCAAATCATCCAAAACTTGCCCCAAACGATGATAAGTAAGCGGGCCTAAAGCAAAATCGACCGCGGCGGAACGCTTAAAAATTTGCTCGTCTTCAGCTTGAACGACACAACCGACCACTCCGATAACTGTATCTTTTCCCATTTCGGCGCGCTCTTGTTTTATCAGATTGGCGCGTCCTAAATCCGAAAACAACTTCTCTGCAGCTTTTTCTCTGATATGACAAGTATTAAAAATCACTAAATCGGCGTCCTCTATCTTATCAACCTCGTCCATACCGCGTTTTTGCAAAATACCGGCTATACGATGCGAGTCGTAAACATTCATCTGACAACCGAAAGTTTTAATAAAATATTTTTCCATCTCTTATATGTCTTATTTTTTTCTTTTATCATAGAATATGATTTCGGCTTTTTCAAATCTTTTTTAGTGTTTTTTATTGAAAATTTAACTTTAATCTGCTATTATTTACTTGAAACGCATTTAATTAACTAAGGAGAAAACTATGTCAGCTCTGCAATCCGGTAATTACATAACACAAATGTCCGTTGCCGAAAAAATCACTTTTTTAAAGATTTTATCCGTATTATCTCAAAGCGATAATAATTTTGATCAGGCAGAAAAAGATTTTATCACCGAATTAGCTGTTGCCATGGATGTGGATGATTCACTGATTGATGAAATTTTCTCCACCACCGACAAGCAAGAAGTTATCAAAGCTGCGGCTGAAATTAAAAACCGCCATACAGCCCTTAATATAATCAAGGAAGCTTGCTTATTAGCTAACTCGGATAACGATTTATCCGAAGCTGAAATTGTCTTTATCGGCGATATTGCTCAAGCTATGGGAATTGAGCTGGAAAAAGTTGAACGAATCAGCCAATGGGTTATCGATTGTTTGATTTTGCAGGAACAACGCAAAATCATTTTTGAAGAATAATCTGGTAAAAAAAGGGAGGGAATGCCCATGAGCGAACACGAAGAACAGCAAAAATATGTTTTCGAGCAACTGGCGCGCCAAAACAAAAAGAAACTGCAAAAATTTGCTGATATACAAATTAAGGAACAGGAACTGGATAAAAGACACTGGCGTTTAATAAACTACATTGCTTCAAAGCCCGGCAATAACTCCGCTTTCGAATTTTCACCAATGGCGATGCAGGCTCAAGAACGTCCTTCAAATGCTACTGCTGTGTTAACCATCGATAATAAAAAAGTAGAAATTAAATACAGCGATATGGATTTTATGTTAGCCGAAAATTTGCAAATGCTTTGCGCCTCTCAAGACCCGTTAGCGGAATATCACGATTGGGTAGCAACCGAAGATAAAATCGAAACCGCGGTCACCACCGATGGTACAACTTTCGGCGAATGGAAAGAACGTAATGATTTTATTTCGTTTATGGATGAGCGTGAAACTGAGCTGAAACGCATAATTTCGCTGTATTCCGGAGCCGCGTTTAATCCCTTATGTCGGGAGCAGGCTGCCGCCCAAGCTAAATTAAAGGAATTAACTTTTAAGCTCAAAGAATTACGTCGTTTACGGGAAAGGGCTCAAAATTTACGCCCCAGCAAACCGAAAGATTTAAAGCTTGAAAACAACAACTTCAACAACTACGATTATGCCTCAAATGTAGCTGAGGAACTGCGCTCAATCAGAGAACGTCAACTTGCCGCACAACAAAAATATTATGAAGAGGAATTTGAAGAAAACGTTACCACTGCCACTCATCACGGGCTTATCGAACGAAGACTGCAAACCCTCAATCAAGAAGAATTAGCCGATAAGAAAACTTTATGGGAAAAGATTATGGAAAAAAGCGGTCGCAATATTCCTGCATCAAATCAGGCTTCACTGTCATTACCACGCAGGGCACGTCCGCGCGGCTTTACCCGCGATGATTTTACTTATCTCAAACAAACTAATACATTGTCCAATGGTTAATTAACTTTAGTAAGTTGACAACACCGAAAATATATTTTATGTTACTTGAAGATTAAAACAAAAAAAGGAGATGGTTATGGTTATTTTTGATCCCATTTTAGCGGTATTGGAATTGATTGTTGATATTTATTTCAAAATCGTGGTGGTACAAATCGTGATTTATTGGCTGATGCACTTTAAGATTTTGGAGCCGACTAACAAGTATGCTCTCAAAACCGTTGAACTGTTGGATAAAGCGACTACTCCCGTTTACAACAAAATTAAATCCAAGATCCCTACCGAGTTTTCCGGTATTGATTTTGCACCGTTTATTCTGTTGATTGCAGTTTATTTTGTTGAGCGTTTAATTAACAGCTTACGTATTTTAATCAGCTAAATGTTTTTTGAAAAACACCAAGATGGATTTATCTTAAGAGTTAGGCTTACCCCTAACTCTTGTTTTTGTAAGGTCGGTGACGTTTTTACCACTCCAGATGGTGATGATTACTTGAAAATCAGCGTGCAATCTCCTCCGGAAAAGGGCAAAGCTAATGCCGAACTATTGAAATTTTTATCCCGCAGATTAAAAATTGCCAAATCCGACCTGCAAATTATATCCGGCGAGCTTGACAGATACAAAAAAATCCTTATAAAATCGGTCGACAATAATCTTCCGCAGTTATTATCGGAATTAGCGATAAAGGAATAACAAATGACAGCACAAATAATTGATGGTAAAACAGCAGCCCGAAACTTATGCGACGAATTACGCGCTAAAATCTCTCTGTTGCCCTCAGATAATCGTCCGACATTAGCCGTAATTTTGGTCGGTGACGATGAAGCCAGCCACATTTACGTTCGTAATAAACAAAAAAAAGCTTTATCGGTCGGTATTGATTGCCGCGTCATTGAATTATCCTCCAGCATTGGTGAAAATGCGTTATTAAGTATCATTGAGGAGCTTAATGAAGATAATAAGGTCAATGGTATTATTGTTCAATTACCGCTCCCCAGAACTATTGATGAATTCAAGATTATATCAGCTATAAATCCTTATAAAGATGTCGACGGTTTTACCCCTTACAACACCGGACTAAATGTCTACAATCGCTGTGAAGCTTTTATTTCGGCAACGCCGCTGGGAGTATTGAGATTATTACAATCCACCAATGTAAATTTAAGCGGTAAACACGCTGTTATTATCGGGCGTTCCAACATTGTCGGCAAGCCGATGAGCCGTTTGTTGCTTAATTGTGATTGCACAGTTACCATTACCCATTCTTTAAGTGAAAATTTACCCGCCATAACCCGCACTGCCGATATTTTAGTATCAGCTTGCGGCCAACCCCGAATGATAAAATCTTCTTGGGTTAAAGATGGTGTCATAGTTATGGATATCGGCATAACCCGCGTTGATGGTAAAATTTACGGTGACGTGGACTTTGATGAAGTGAAAGAAAAAGCTTCATTTATTACTCCGGTGCCGGGGGGAGTAGGCCCGATGACTATTGCTTGTCTGTTAAGCAACACTTATAATGCTTTTTTGCGAAATTACGTACATCAACCGCACTGCCACCATCATAACTGTTGTTGTCACCATTAATATGAAGATTTTACTGATTTTTACAACGCCTGTCGGTTGCGCGATCTGATGGCGGTAAGTCTTCATAATCGCCGAAGTTAAACATATTTTTTTCAAACTCACATTCATCATCAAGTCCTAAGTGTGAATCAATCAGGCGCATCTCATCTAAAGGACGTACGGAAAAATCCTGCATATCGATATCACTATAAGTGAGATGTTGTCGATGATTATTATGCTTAATTTTATCGGTTATCATTTTCTCCTCCGTTAATCAAATAACATTTACGCATATCATATAACCGCTTATTATTTTTTTTAATCCACACTGCTGATATTTTTCTTGAGATTTAAGATTTTTTTTTATATTTCAAAGATAAAGATAATCACGAGGATAGTATTTGAATTATGTGGAATTTTGATAACAAACATACGGATTATAAACGCCTGTTGATGTTGATTAACCGCGGATTTGAGTGGAAGAACAACTGGCACGGTGCTGATTTGCTTATCCAGCAACTATCCAATGATAAGGCATTTAAAAAGGAATTATTGCGCAAAGCCATACACTTAAGTTCTTTATGGATTCCCGCCGCCATATATTTTATGCCTAAATTTATCTTAATTCCTATTTTATTGGTTATATTGACCGGCAACATTATTTTGGAATACGGTAATTTTAAGCGTTATTCTTGGGCGAGACGTTCATTCGGAGCATTATTTTTCAAAACCCTGCGTAATAAAGAAACTTCACGCGAACATTTTCAATTTACCGGCGCCATCTATGTATTAATATCATCACTACTGTGCTTATGTCTGTTTGATAAAGTAATAGCGGCAATTGCCTTGACGGTTATGCTTATCTCTGACAGTGCGGCAGCTTTAATCGGACGTTCCGTCGGAAAAATAAAGATATACAAAAACAAAACACTGGAAGGGACATCGGCTTTCTTCATTTCCGCTCTTGTCATAAACCTAATGTTCTACCAGTTGCATCCGTTCACTTGGGTAAGCGTAATTGCTTGCTTAGTTGCAACATTAGCGGAAGTCTTTGAAGATAAAATTGAAATTGATGATAATTTATCCGTACCGGTATTTCTCGCCGCCGTGCTGGCTCTTTTTTAAATCTTACTTAATAATTCCACCGCCTATAACCATATTCCCATCATATAAAACAACCGATTGTCCCGGAGTAATCGCACTTTGCGGCGCGTGAAAAGTAACTATATACTCATCCCCCTCACCGCGGGTTACTTCTACATCATTAAGCGCCTGTGATGAACGGATTCTGGCACAGCATTCAAAACTTTTCTGCGGAGGCAAAGATTGCCAATTCCAATCTTTGGCAATCAATTTAGTTTGCAAACATTCATCGGCAAAACCTACTTTTACCTCGTTATTATCCTTATCAATACCGATAACATACAAAGGTTTGGGTGCCGAAACCCCCAAGCCGCGACGTTGTCCTATGGTAAAATTCCAATATCCTTGATGTATCCCCAAAATATTTCCCCGTGCATCCACAAAATGACCTTCTTGAGGCGAAAATTGTAAAATATCATTAATCTCACCGGAATAAAAATCTTGACTATCCGGCTTATCCGAAACACTCAATCCGGCCTTTTTAGCCAACTCGCGAATTTCTGCCTTGGTTTTATTTCCCAAAGGTAACATAATCCCTTTTAATTGTTCCTGTGATAACCGATAAAGAAAGTACGATTGATCTTTTTTATCATCAATTCCACGACAAATATGATAACGCTGTTCTTTCTCGTCAAATTTAACTTTTGCATAATGACCTGTAGCAAATTTATCAAACTCCAATCCTTGCGCCGCCGCAGCTTCGGGCAATACTTTAAATTTGATGTTAGCATTACAAATCACGCAAGGATTCGGCGTACGACCGGACTTATATTCCGATTTAAAATTTTCCAAAACGACCCGACGATATTGTTCCCGACAATCGATCACCTTGTGTTCGATTCCTAAAGTTTGACACACTGCCTGCGCCGAAACAATATCATCCTCGTCCGGAGCAAAACAACCATTCGCATAGGCCGGAATATGCGCCGTATTATTCTCATCCCAAATTGCCATCGTTGCACCGATAACTTCATAACCGGCCTGTTTTAATAATAAAGCGGTAACTGATGAATCTACCCCGCCGCTCATACCAACTAAAACTCTCATTTTTTTGCTTCCTTTATTATCTTATCCGTACGGCGATATTCAAAAAAAACCGGTCTTCTTCCCTCGCGCAAAGCTTTACGCTGATATTTTGTTTCTACCCAATCCGCCGGCGGATTACGCCAATCTTGTGATGTTTGCGCAGTCCATACAAAATATTCATTTCCGCGCATATTATCCAAAACCCAAGGTTTGTAGACCGGATGATCGGTGGCAATCAACAATCTCCCCTGCGGCTTTATGATGCGAGCCAAACTGGCTAAATTATCCGGATTAACAAACCGTCTGGCACTGTGACGTTTTTTAGGCCAAGGATCAGGAAAAAGTAAAAAAACTTCATCCAAACAAGCATCTTGCAATCGGTCAAATAACAATCTGACATCATCACCGAAAACACGGATATTATCTTGGCGCTCGGGTAAAAGTTTAATATCTTCAACCACTTGAGAATTTTGTTTAATTCCGGTCAACAATGATAATAAATTAGCTACTCCGTTTTGAAACACTTCCGCGCCGATATAACCGGTATGCGGATTAGCTAAGGCCACGCCTGCCAAGTGTTCGCCGCCGCCAAATCCTATCTCCAGAGATAATTTTGTAACTTTTACACCGAATATCTCATCATTAATGATTTGCTTGTCGTCGATACTGATTTGCGGCAAAAACTGCTCTAACAAGGCGGTTTTTGCTTTGCGAATTTTACGCCCCTTGCGGCGACCAAAAAACTTTGGGTTTTCCATTAGTTGTGTAACCTTTTTCTGCTGTGTAAGAGTTTTATAATGCGGTTTATTCTTTTATGCAAGAATAAAATCATCATCTTTTTTATCACTGACTGATATTAATATGTGATTACACTTTTTATATAAATTGCTTAATCGGTTTATAACTTAAACGATGAACACCTTTGATGATACCATATTTTTGCAAGCCTTGTATATGAGCTTTGGTGCCATAACCGGCATTTTTTTCAAACCCGTAAAACGGATATTTTTCCGCTATCTCACACATCAACCTATCTCTTGTGACCTTAGCCATAATTGATGCCGCGGCTATCGAATAACACATGGCATCACCTTTGATAATCGTTTGGCAATCACATCCTAAGCTGTTGGGTTTTTGATTGCCGTCAACAAGAGCAAAATCAACCCGTTGTCCTAAATTTTTAACCGCCCTGTTCATTGCCAAAAAGGTTGCTTGCAAAATATTCAACTCATCAATTTCTCGTGCGCTCGCTTCACCTGTTGCCGCCAATATATTTCCCTTGGCTTTTTCCTCCAGCAACTTTTCATATAAAATTTCGCGTTTTTTAGCCGACAATTTCTTGGAATCATCTAAATTATCCAGCAGGAATTTATCAACATTACGAGTTAAAAACACTACCGCTCCGGCCATCACCGGACCGGCCCAAGGCCCTCTGCCTGCCTCATCAACTCCGACTACCAAACCGGAACATTTATCCTCAAAACCAAAGTCCGGCATTACAGTTCCAATTTTACTTTACCATTATCAATTGTGCATTTTGCCCCTAAAGGTAATGTCGCAATCGGTGTGGTATGCCCGAACTCCATATTGGCGATAATCGGCAAATCTTTGATTTGCGGAATTGAACACACAATATATTCCAAATCGGCTCGGCTGACTTCCGAATCCTTTTGGAACCGACCGATTAAAATCCCTTTAACTTGCGCAAAATCTGCCCTTTGCGCCATAGCCTGCAACTGGCGCAAAAATTCCTTATTATCCGCTTTCGAAATATAGCAATTTTCTACCATCAAAATAGTCGGCTGCTTAAATTGAGGTGCAAACTCGGTACCATTCAACAAAACTAATGTGCTTAAATTACCGCCTTCCATAACTCCTTGAGCCTTACCGTTTTGCAACACCCACCAACCGTCATTTCTAATAAATTCGCGTTTTTCCTGATCCAAAAACCACAAATCATCACTCCAGTCGTCGCAAGGCTCCAGACTAAATTTTCCCTCAAATAACGCTTTTTGCAAATGATTAAGTGTATATTCATTGCCTTTTTTCATACCGATGGAGCTGTAGTGCGGCCCATAAAAACCAACCAATCCGGTTTTAGCTCGAATTCCGTTCAAAAGTGCGGTAATATCGGAAAAACCGCAAACAATTTTAGGATTAGCCTTTATAACCTCATAATCCAAAAACGGTAAAACCTGATTGGAATTAAAGCCGCCGATTATGGTGAATATTGCTTTGACATTTACATCCTTAAAAGCATCCATAATATCTTCGGCTCGTTTTTGATAACCAGAGGTACCAAACACATCAAAATTATCATCTGTAGTGTTTTTGCCGAAACTGACTTTTAACCCCCATTCCTCAAAACGCTCTTTGGCAATCGCCCGACAATCATCTCTGATAATTTTAATTCCTACAGAAGGTGCAACTATTCTTATCTCATCACCTTTTTGCAATAAGTGCGGTATTACATTTTTCATCTCATCACCTGCTTGAAAACAAAGGCTTATTAGCCTGTAATAAAATACGTTGCTGTTCTATTAAGGTTGCCATATTCAACTTGCCGTTTCTGATCATTCCCCTTACTTGGCATCCGGCATTTACATCAGGATTGGTAAATATTGTTGTAACTTGAGCTCGCTTAGGAGCACCGGTCAATATTTGATGAACAATACCCAAAAGACCTCCAGCCACTAATTCAAACGCCATACTCTCACTGATACCCGAAGAAGCCGCATACTTTACCAATGAATTAACTGCTTCATTAACGTTATTGGCGTGAATTGAAGATAACACCAAGTGACCGGAAGTTGCTGCGCGTAAAGCTTCAGAAGCAATATCCGGCGATCTTATCTCACCTAAATATATATATCGAGGCTTGGAACGCAAAGCAGACTTAATTCCCTCAGCCCAAACTCCGTCAGGAGGTGTTGTTTGCTTACACAATCCCAACTCATTATTGGGAGTTATATAAATTCCATCCAACGGTAACTCCACCGGATCTTCAATTGTAAAAGCATAACCGCCTTTTTGACTTAAATATTCTTTCAACAAAGCCGCAATTGTCGTACTTTTTCCCGAACCGGTGGCTCCGGCCAGAAGTATTAATCCGCTCCCTCCGGCTAATGACAACAAGTGATTGTAAACTCCTCGCGGCAAACCCAAATCTTTTAAATTCGGAACTTTTGTCGGCATTTTGCGTGCACAAAATTGTGGCCCGCCCGTTGCTACGGTACGTTCCACACGATAATTACGCCCTTTGTATTGCAATAAATAACTGCGATTGCGACCATCAAAAGATTGATTTAAAGCGACAAAGAACTCGCCGAAATCACTGAACGACACTAATATCAAACCGGCATTAGTCTTACCTCCCCAAATATAACAACGCCGATCCGGAGTAATGTAAACATCTGAAAATTCTACTTTATTTATTTCGCCCAAGACAACGCTTTCAATTTCTATATTATTAACTATATCAAGTCTTTTTAATCCGTCAGAGGTTTCAATTATTTTATTGCTGTCCAGTGATGATTTTTCAACTTTGACATCTTCGGCTAACGTTTTTATTTCCGGTTCCACATTATCAATTATCGCATCACCTTCCGATGCAGTCTCATCAGCCATAACTGCAACTTCCACAGGAATATCATCAATTATCGCGTCACTTTCCGATACCGCCTCATCAGCCATAACTGCAACTTCCGCAGGAATATCATCAATTATCGCGTCACTTTCCGATACCGCCTCATCAGCCATAAC